>CEPO01015317.1_pt1 | contig 78286 bp, 71 predicted proteins | sample 530481 | NCBI WGS metagenome assembly CEPO01 (sample SAMEA2620198, study PRJEB7988) | marine metagenome | biome: marine biome (ENVO:00000447); feature: surface water layer (ENVO:00002042); material: "saline water (ENVO:00002010), including plankton (ENVO:xxxxxxxx)" | depth 5 m
AACGACCTCAACCGTTTCCGCAATCTCGTGATGCACCTCAAAGAGCATATTCACATTACCGAACGCAGGCGAACGGGTGGGAACACCATTCTGCAGGATCAGGAAACTCCCCTGCCCGGCGCCACCGGTCAGCACAGGTGAACGGAGCGCAATCAAGTGCTCCTGCCCGGAATTCATCTGGATGTTCACGCCCGGTAATGTGTTCAGCAGCTCGGCTGGGTGGTCGGCAGAAATATTGGTGATGTCCATCTGCTCGATCACACCAAAACTACCCGGCTGGCGCGGAGCACGGTCAATGACTTGAATCGTGTTCAGACGGGTCAGCGCGTATCGAGGATGGCAGAGGATAACCGTGTCGTCGGAGGCGTCCTGCTGACTCCGATCACAGCTTTCATCTTTCTGACGATCGCTGTTCGCGAGGTCACCAACAGACGACTGCGCCATTGCGGGCATGGCTGCGCCTAGCTGCAATAGTGTGGCTGCACCCAGCGTCAGTGTTGCGAGCTTTAACGACATGCTGTTTCTCCCGGTCGCCAGTCCATACTGGTCTTTATCCGTAACTAGGTGTTTCGGAGGCAAACAATCAAGTTAGGAGAGTCAACTCTATCGAAGTCGTGATCGAGTGTGACGGATCAGCCACCCAGAAACAGGCTTGCCGGCAGGGCACCGGCGATACACGCAGACATGCAAGTTGCCAGTGTTCCCGCGATCAGGGTTTTCCAGGAAAGCGACAGGAAGAGATCACGACGCTGAGGCTCGATTATGGTCAGACCTCCAATCAGAATGCCGATCGATCCGAAATTCGCAAAGCCGCAAATCGCATGAGCCACGATAATCCGGGAGCGGTCTGAGAGTTCTTCAGGAGGTGTGTTCGCAAGATCGAGAAAGGCAACAAACTCCGTCAGAACCGTTTTGATGCCCATGAGCGAACCCGCTTTAGCTGCCTCTTCGATTGGCACGCCCACCATGTACATCAGAGGCATGAAGATCCAGCCCAGAATGCGCTGAATGGACAGAGCGGCGCCATTCACATCGGGTAACCAGGCCAGCATGGCGTTGACCATGAAGAGCAGAGCCAGCGCGGCAATCAGCATGGTCGCAATGTTGAGAACAATCTGAAGGCCTGTGCTTGCGCCAGATGAGAACGCATCCATGGTGGATTCATACTCGAAATCCGGCTCATGGGCGCGATCATGGATATTGGTCGTCTCCGGCACCATGGTCAGCGCCAGAGCCACCGCAGCGGGCGCGGCAACAATCGACGCGGTCAGCAATTGCGCAAGAGGATTAGCCATGACCGGCTGCAAAAAAGTCGTGTAGATGATCAGAACCGAGCCGGCGATCGTGGCAAATCCGGTCGTCATCAGCACGAACACCTCAGCCCGCGTCATGCCCTTAATGTAGGGTTTCACCAGGACGGGTGCTTCAGTCATGCCCATGAAGATATTGGCTGAGACGGCCAGAGAGGTTGCGCCCCCCAATCCCATGGTTTTAGCGAAAATGAAGGCAAATCCCTTGGTGATGTAACGCAGTATGCGCCAGTGCCATAGCATAGCCGACAGCGCAGCCACGACGATCACAATCGGCAGTATCTGAAAGAAAAACGCTGGATTTGCATTCGCCTGTTCCACCGGGAAGGTCGTATTGTCGCCGATATATCCAAAGACAAAGCCCGTGCCGTAACGCGTTGCGTTTTCGAGGGCGTCAACAATGACATTGGCTTTGAACAGCGTGTCGCGAACGGGCGGAACGGCAAACAGAAGAAGCGCGAAGACAAATTGAAGGCCGACAGCACCCAGAACAAGCTTCCAGGGAAAGGCTTTCCTGTTTTCAGACAATCCCCAGGCAATACCGACGATCAGGGCAAGGCCAAGTATAGCCCGCGCATTGTCCCAGCCCCATTCCATCACCTACTCCTTTAAAGTCAAAGGCGGACGCTAGCCTTGGATTCTGATTGTTTCCAGCATTGGATTCGGAAATGGCGCCAATATCTGGTTTTTGTTGCAATTTCCAGCGGCTCCGCCCCTCTATCTCGACTTTCCGCCTCGTCTGAGCCCGACATCTTTGTCCTTATCGATCCAGCGAGACAGCCAGTCGACAAAAACGCGGTCCATACGTTGTGTCTGTTCATCCAATTGCTGAAACGGAACCAGATTGGGGTGATGGCGACGAACATTATCCCGCGGACCATATCTCCACCCTGTCACCCAACGTTCGACCATCCAGCGTTCATGCTCGAGCTCCGAGAGCTTTGCAGCTTCCTCTTCCGACGCCACCAATACGACATCGGGATGAATTTCAGGCGCCGTGCTGGGCGACAAGGCATCCGGTCGCTCGAGATAGGGGTTGATATCAAGTCCCATCGAGGCAAGCTTAGCAGGCAAGTGTAGCACCGCATTCCGGTTCGCCATGCGGAAGACTTCCGGCAACACCTCCCATCGCTCGTCAGAGCCATGCCGGTTCAGCACTTCTCGGCGGTAATTCTCATGATAAGCTTTTGCCAGCGCATCAGGCTCTTTATCGAGCACGCCCAGAGCCATGATCACATCATCCCACTGACCGAAGGAATAAACACCGAGTGGGTCGAGTTCGGTTCCAACCGCGCGTAGGGCGCCATTGCCATTTCTGGACTGAGCAAGGATGGGACACTTGAACAAATCATGGCGTTTTGCGCCGGTCTGAAGCGCAAACGCGCCAGCCAGCGGCTCGTCCCGGTCTGACGACGTCACATAGGCAAGCGTCAGCGGGTTCGCGGCCAGAAGCGGCTTCAGGTTTGCGACCGCTTCAGCGGTCAGACAATCGAGCGGACACTCAATGAACTCGACGGCGATCGATCCATTGTTGGACCGGCGGCTCTCTTTTTCAAAATCCGGGTGTCTCGCGTCAAATTCAGCCTTTGCCGCATAAGCATTAGGCGTGAGAAATGTGAAACGAGGATGATCCAGCCTCGGTGAGACAGTCGAGTCGTTTATGCCGGGCACAATGTTCGAATAGAGCGTCTCTTCAAACAGTGCCATGGCCAGAGAATTGAACCCATAGATCAGGATATGAATTCGTCTCTGTGAATATTGTTCTGCATACATGAATGGCGGTGACGGGATCAACGCGGCGCGCGCCAGGGCCCGGGTTTCAGACACGGCAATGAGATGATCTTCTTTGCCATCCAAATCGAGACCATGCAGATTGGCCTGACGAAGATTGGTCGCCACCCAGGGATTTTCGAGCAGCGCAAACACAATCGAATCTGGCGCGGTCTTCGCCATTTTAACAGCAAGCTCTGAAGTCAGTGAGTCGGAGTCCTCAGCGATGATGACGCGATTGGCCCGGCGGACACTTTTTGCCAGGAAGGCATCATCTGCATCAACCGGGCGAGGCACGACCAGAGCTCCCTCCAGCGCCTCCCCGCCTGTATCTCCGTGATAAGTGACTTTCCAACCTTTATCGACCAGAGAAACGCAGGCCTGGACCGCAATCTCTCTTGTCCCGATCACCACCACATGGCCCGATCGCTGGACTGCATTCATGCGCGCCAACGGCTTTGAAAAAACGCGAATGGCACCTTTGATCAGGGCGCTGGCAAAGACAAAAGACCCAAGCCATCCTGCAAACGTCACCGGCCAGTTGAACTCCACATCCCACGGGCTCGCATACATATCGGCGAACAGGAATGCGCGTAGCGTGTTTGCTGCAATGTAGGAAATTTTCCAAGCCAGCTCCTCGCCGGGAGGAGGAGATTGCAGCTTCTCATCGGCCACATGTATTTCGTAGACTTCGGCCCACCCAAAGGCGCCCAGCACAATCGCGGCCAGCGCGAAGATGCCAAGCAGAACATTGAACCATTGCCGCTGAAACAACGCCGCAAAAGCAACCATATTGTGTCCCCCTTCATGACGTCAGCCAAGCGGCCTGCTCACCCGCATTAACCCTGCCATCGCAGCACGCTTTTGACCAGAGTTGAACTGCCAAACACATCCTCCTGCCCAGAGCCACTTCCCGGACACGAAAGGCTGGGGTATCTTCCTCAGGTGATCAAACACAGGGGGGACAGAATGACGGATGGGACCGACAACGCGTCTGGCACTTACAGACCCGTTCTTGACCAGCCAGATCATCCCCACTTTGCCCGCGATCTCCATCTTTACGGTACCGGCCGGAAGCGGATACTCGCTTTGGATGGCGGTGGCATACGCGGGCTGATCACGCTGGGCATTCTGACCCGGATCGAAGAGGTCCTGGCTCGCAGCAGCCCCGATCCCGAAAACTTCAATCTCGCTCAGTATTTCGATCTGATCGCCGGCACATCGACCGGGTCGATCATCGCGACAGCCCTCGCCATGGGTTGGAAAGTCGAGAAGGTGAAACGCCTTTATGAGGATCTTGGGCCTGCTCTGTTTCCCTCTTCGCAAGTGAAGGGCATTTTAAAATTTCGCCGGAGCGCTGAGGTCCTGTCGGAGGTGCTTCACTCCGAACTGAGTGACATGACGCTCGACAGCCCCGACCTGAAAACGGGCCTGATGATCTGTGCAAAACGGATCGACACAGACAGCGCCTGGGTTCTGACGAATAATCCCCGCGCCAAATTCTGGGAGAGTGGCGGAAGCTGGCTCGCCAATAAGGATTATGAGGTCGCAATGCTCGTGCGGGCGAGCGCAGCCGCACCCACTTATTTCGAGCCGGTAAAAATCACGATCAGTGATGGCAAAAAAGGCGATTATGAAGAGGGATTGTTCGTCGACGGCGCGATTAGCGGCCATAACAATCCCGCGGTTCAGTCTATTCTGACCGCCACCCTGCCGAGCTATGGTCTGAATTGGGCCCGTGGCGCCGACAATCTCCTTGTGATCAATGTCGGAACCGGATGGTATCGGGAGCGAAAGAACCTCAAAAGCTTTATGGGCAAAATCCCGGCACTACAGGCCCTCGACAGTCTGAAAGGTATCATCAACGACACCGTTCGGAACGATTTGCTTCTTTTGCAGGCCATCAGCCATCCAGCCAAGCCCTGGACGATTAACAGCGAAGTCAGCAATCTGAATACTGAGCTTGCCAGCGAGGCCCCTCTGATCAGCTATCAGCGATATGATGCGCATATCGACCGAGAGCGATTTCTGGATGCGCTGAACATGTATGATGACAAATTCACCGACCGGGCCCGCGACCTCGCCTTTAAGCGCGTCATGCAGATGGACAATGGCGCACGCACCAACATCAACAATTGCTACAATGTCGGGCTGAAAGCTGGCGAAGAGGTCGACCTGGCGCATTTTCCGGAAGACTTCAACACGGATTTCCTCAACCTGATGGAGCAGTTGAAGTGATCGCCGGGGGATTGAACCTGTTGAGGCTTGTCTTGATGACACCCTTCTGCCACTCTCCTGTCGGGAGAATAATAAAGGGTGGGAAAGCATGAACTGGCTGCTGGCTCTTCTGGCTTTTGCTGGATTGATGACGGTGCTTTCGACCGTTGTGACAATCTCAGTTGAAGGGTTGCACAAGCTTCTTTCCTTACGAAAATCCGGTCTTCAGGAAATGCTGCGCGCGCTGCACGACTCGGTCATTGTTGGCATCAAGGATGAAGGGCTGACGCGGACGGAACTGCAGAAAGCCAATGGCGGCTCTGACGAAGCCGCACGCTTCGCCAAAGACATGACCAAAAGCCCCTCCTATGGCGGCCAAGGTCGCTGGTGGTGGATCTCGAACTGGAACATCAACCTTTTCCAGCGCCAGTTCGAGCGACTGACGTCTCGACAATTTGCCGAGCAGCTTTCACAAACCGAATTCGGCAAAGCGCTGGCGGAACAACCGCGCAGCTATATTCGCGATGTTCTGGCCCGCTCGAAATACGAATTCGACCGTATTGGGGTCGCGCAGTCTGCCTATTTCCGACAGCGCGCCAAGGTGATTTCTGGAATTGCGGCTTTCGTTTTCGTTCTGGCGGCCAACGTCAATCTGATCGATGTTTATGTGCATCTTTCGACGAATGAGCGAACGCTGAACAATACGCTCGCGCTGATTGGCGCTGATGATCCGGAATTGTTGAAACAGCGGGTCGAACAGATCGCCGATGACACGCGTGGCATCATGGCCGACGCCTCTGCTGATGGGCTAAGCATTGCCGATACGCCGATGACAGCGGTCGAAATCAGCGATTATGTCAAAGCGCTGAATGCTGAACTCCGCCTGCCGGTTGGCCGTGAGTACTTCCCCTTTTGCAATCCTTCGGATCTGGTGCGCCCACCAAAACACTGCGAAGGCGGACAGATGCCCGTTTATATGCGGCTTCTGAGTAAACCCATTGAAGGTTTTGTCTGGCTTCTCTCGCTCATAGCCAGCGCCGGTTTGCTCGCACTCGGTGCACCATTCTGGTTTGATCTGTTCAGCAAGACGGCCTCACTGGTTGGTCGCGCTGCAGCGTCCCGTGTCGCCGCGGCCAACACGTCTGGTGAGCCCGTCCGCAAGGCGGCCACCATGGGCAAAAAAGCTGGTCCAAGAGATGAGGAACCCGAGCTGGAAGAGCTGACAGACGCGTTCATTATCGCATCAGGCGTTCCGCGCACTCCTTTGTCTTCCACGACACTCATCGGCCAGAAGCTGGGCGCTCCGAGCGACCAGGCACTCAGCGCAGGCGTACCCAAAAGGACAATGGATGCGCCTCCGCCTCCCCCAACACCGGATGAGGAAATCCCGTCCGAAGCGAAGGTTATTCCCGGCCAGGCAGATGACTACAGCCCGCCTGCAGCATCGGGGCGATTACGAAATGTACGCGGCGTCCGCGGCAAATGGACGAGGGCCTAAGACCAGATGTTGATGTTCAGCCCCCAAACCTTTGCAACTGTCCTCACCGGCGCGCTTCGAATGGGAGAAGCTGGATATCAGCTTTATGTCAGCCGTCTTTTTGATGAACAGGATATCCGGGTTTACGTGCCGACCATTCGCGAGGTCGATCTCGACGAACCTCCGGAACACTATTCCCATGCCATCGTCCAATGGGTCGTGCGCCAGATTGAAGCCAATGGCGAGTATAAGCCGGACGGACTTTACGAAGGCATATTCCTTACCCCTCCCGGCCAACCGACGGTGCCAATCTATAAAGATGGTCTGCCTCAGCTCAATCCGGAGCATCCGGAAATTTTTGAAGATGCGCTGATGGATCTCGTGCTGGAAAACCGACGCCAGCACGATGCCGATATTACGACGCATGACGTCAAACAGGGTTTGATGGTGTTTCACCACAAGGTCTGGGCCGATCCGAATGAAACCAGTCCTGTGGCGAAGTTCTTTCGAAAATTTGTGGATGTTGGTCTGGACGTTGTCGCCGTTCAGCCGGGCCTGCTTGGTGTGGGAGGCAATCTGGAATCCCTGTTCGCGGCGTTATTGCCCAATGTTTCAGAAGCGTATGACGCCGAAGACCCAAGATCTCTTGGCATTCTGTCCGGGTTATCAGAAGCCTTTGGCGAAGCCGCGATCAAAACGCTGGTCGACAATCCTTCGCTCGTCACCGATGAACAGAAATGGCAGCCACTGATTTCAGGTGTGTTACGTCCGGTCCAGGAAGAGGTGATGGAGAATGGCGTCAGCGCCATTTTCGCAGAACGTAAACTCCGCGAACTGATTGGCGGACCTGTCGCCTTTGGCGCACTCTCGGCGCTTGAAGCCAATTCTGACGAGTATCTGAAAGGCAGTTTCAAATCTGGCGATGTACTGGGTGAAATCGTTCGCGAAACGCTGGGCGCCACCGTATCAGGGACGCGTGATGGGTTCCGTATCCGGAAGGTGTTTTCGAATGAAGGCGCGTTGCACATTATGTTTTCAGCGTTGAGCGTAGCTCGAAAGCGGCCCGAATTATTTCTGAAGAAAAGTCAGACTGATGCCGGAACAGACCAGGGTCGCAAACTCATTTCATTGTTTGCGGATGCATTTCTATCCGCCCCTGCCCCCTTTTATTCCGACAAGCAACTCGCCGTTCAGCTGGCCTGCCGAAGTCTCGATGTCCTTTCAAACTATACGGCGGCGCGACTGAGTGATCATGCCGGCGATGAAGCGCACAGAGCTGTTCGCTCTGATATGGCTGCGCATCTGATCTCAGATCTGCTGGAAGGGTTTTCGCGCCGTCTGGTCGACGATAAATCTCACATTCTCGAAACAGTGTTTTCGCGGGACCAGGTCGTCGATGTGATGCAGATCATGGCGTCACACGTTGCGCGCTCGCCACATCACTTCATTTCTGAAGATGCCAACCCACAAATCGTCGCAATCGCCGAAACAGTTGCTCTGGCGATCGCCGAAGACACGACCGGTCTTTTAACAGGCGAAGACTGGCGCGAAATCATCGCCATCGCGATGGACGCCGGACTGCGAAATCCTGGGCGTCTGTTCTCAATCGATCAGGACTCTGCCGAAAACAGTATCGCTCTGGCTGTTATCAGTCGGGTGCTTGCGTCCGCACGCGACGGACTCAGGACCGCACCAACGAAATCCGGGCAACTTCTGTTCGGGGAAACCCTGTCTGAGGCCATCCGTGTTTCGTTGACCTCCATTGCCTCCGGTGCCCTGTCCACAATCAAAGACCCGGCGGTTCGTGATGCACATTTGGATGAGGTCGAACACTTGATCTCCCGCCTGAATGGGCTCTCCCAATCGGAGGATCCAAATCTTGTGATTGGCGCCGACGACTGGCTGGAGATTTACACATACTACATCGCTCACGTCATTCAGTCCGGTCCTGGAACCGTGGCGAATATGAAGGATGACGCTCTGATTGCCGTTCTGGAGAATGGCTAGTTATTTGTCGAAAGAGGCTTGATTCATGAAACTCTCCACATTGCTTGCCGGAAGCCTGCTCATCATTGCTGCGTGTGAAAACATCCCTGAAATCACCCCGATGGGTGTCCAGAACGAATCCACGCTCAGCGCACTCTCAGCATCGATTGAATCCGAACGCGCCGAAGCTGATCCACTCAGCTCCTATTCGGCTTATCTGAACGCGATTGATACCGTTGCGCCGGGTCTTGTCACGCTCACTGACATTCCGGATGCTGTGCTGACAGGCGAAAATGATGAGAACAAGTTGCGCAGCCTCAAAGCGTCGATCGGCGCCGCAAGCCTCCTCGCTGACTTACCCTTCCCGGACAGCGCGGAGGCGGCTGCCATATCGGAAGGCATTGCCCATGCTGAGCTGATGGAAGACATCTGTTCTGAAATGTCTCCTGCCCCTGCAGAGTGCGAAGCCTCCCGCGCGGAAGGGAAGTTTCTCGCGAACCGCACCATGTCGACCGACTTTCTCGAAATTGCCACGGTGGACGACGACCTCACGCTTGAGGAAACGGAAACCAGCTTCGCCATGTTTGAAGAAACCATGCCAAGCCTGAACGATATCCTGATCGATCCGCGTACAGAGCCACTCATGCAGGCTGAAGCCCTTAAACAGGCCTGCGCGCTAAACCGCGCTATTCCACTCATGGCGCGGAAAGTTGGTGATGATAACGTCGCTCAACTGAATGCGCAGGCGCGTGGCGTCTATGCAGAATTGTTCGACGTTTCGGGCCTCAATATCTGCGATGGTGAGGGCTTTTCCTGTCGCGCAGCCGAACGTTGCGCCCGCAGTTCAACCGCCGGAGATTGCCTCGGTTTCAAAGTTCAGCGCGTCATCAACTATTGCTCGCCTGACAATGAAGGGCTCGAAGCCACCCTCGAAACACTATCAGCTGCATCGGATTCCTCCTCATGATCGACCGGGTTTTTCGGGTGAATGCCAGCGCACTTAATTTGCGTAGTCGGCCTTCCACGAATGGCGGTGTTCTGACAACGCTGGCGACCGGCCAGGCCGTTGCCAGGCTTGATGATGACTCTCATGATGGCTGGTGGCTGGTCTTTGCTGACATTCCCGGTGACGGGATATATGTCGGGTTTGTCTATTCCACCTATCTGGAGCCTGTCGGTGGCGCCGCTCAGCCTGCTGATGAGGCGGATAACGGCACTAATCACGACATAATCTTCACCGACGATTCCGAAACCCGCGAACCCTCTCGCTACTCCAATGTGCACGAAGAAATTCACCGTACGACAGCGCTATGGACCGATGGCTGGCACCCCGAAATCCCTGAAAACAGAAAATTCCGTACCGATAATTTCAGTTCAAGATCTGACGGGACGACGATCAAACGCGTGGTGCTGCACATTACCGGCACAGATTCACTCGAGGCCGTGAAGAACAGCTTTCTGAATGGAAGAGCGAGCGCACATTATCTCATCGACAAGAACGGCTTGCTTTATCAGTTTGTGTCCGAACACCACAAATCCTGGCATTCTGGAATCAAGGGGTTTGTTCAACGTCTGTATGCGCGGGGCGACGGAAGCTGGCGAAAATACATGCGCTATTTCAGCTGGTCGCGAGAATACCCATCAAACGCGCGGTATTACGATGAAAACCTGAATCCTGTGCCCAAGGGCTCTACAGCCGCACTGGTTGCGCGAGATGACGGCCGCGCCTGGCCACAATATACCTATTTCGACAATCGCTGGGGACATGCATCCGCACCGGTTGGATGGCTGACAGACGGGACCGATCCCAACAATGCATCCATTGGAATCGAAATCCTGTCATACGGTTCGAAATCAGCAGATCCGAATGTCTATACTGACAAAATGTATGAGTCGCTCGCCCTACTTGTCGACGATATTTGTCAGCGCCATCAGATCACGAAAACCCGAGACTTTGTGGTCGGCCATGAGGACGTAAATCCTGTTGAACGCTGGGGCTGGGACCCTAATAAAGGGTTTGATTGGAATCGGGTCCTCAACGCGGATGGGCTCGGCTAGCCGCTACTCAGCCTTTTCCGGCCAGCGAAACTGCCGCTTTGGATAGAACGGATAGTGCGGTGCAATACCGTCCGACACTTTCTCAGGATAGTTTGGCTTCCGCTTCTCAAGAAAGCTGCTCACACCCTCTTTCGCATCACCTGTCCGGCCGCGTTCAAAGATGGAGCGGCTATCAATGATGTGGGCTTCCATCGGATGGTCCGCACCAAGCATCTGCCACATCATCTGACGTGTCAGCGCGACAGAAACAGGCGCTGTGTTGTCAATGATTTCGCGGCACCAGGCGCGCGCGGCATCCATCAATTCGGACTGAGGATAGACCGCTTTCACCAGCCCGCCTTCCAGCGCTTCCTGGGCGGAAAACACACGGCCGGAATAGCACCAATCCAGCGCCTGGCTGATGCCCACGAGACGCGGCAGGAAATAGCTCGAACAGGCTTCCGGCGTGATACCTCGGCGGGCAAAGACAAAGCCGAACCGCGCATTGTCTGACGCAATGCGGACATCCATCGGCAATTGCATGGTGGCACCGATCCCGACCGCAGCGCCGTTGATCGCGCCAATCACAGGCTTCAGGCTTTCAAAGATGCGCAAGGTACAGCGCCCCCCACCATCTCGCTGCAAATCTTCCTGCGTACGATGACCGACTTCTTGCGTGCCGCTCGCCTGCCTTGCCTCATAATCGAACGTCTTGCCACCTTGCGACAGGTCAGCGCCCGCGCAGAAAGCCCGCTCGCCAGAGCCCGTCACAATCACGGCTTTCACATCGTCATCCGCATCCGTCTCATCAAAAGCCGCAATGATGTCCTGCATCATCTGGCCAGTGAAGGCATTCATTTTTTCGGGGCGATTGAGGGTCAGTGTCGCGATGCCGTCTTCAATATCGAGAAGGACGGTTTCAAACTCTTTGCGCTTGCTCATAAAAAATTTCTCCCGGAGACATTCTCCGGGAGAAAAGACATTTTACTTCAAAGAAATCAAGTGCTGATCGAACGATCAATCAGCTCTGATTTATTCTCAGAATTGATAACATTGTACCGAACGGCTTCCGCGATAGGCGCCAACGGCACCACCAACGATTGCTCCGACTGCGGCATTGCGACCATCATCACCGCCTGCCAGCGTTCCAAGGCCAGCACCCGCCAGTGCGCCGAGGCCGCCACCAGCCAATGTACGGTCACGTTTCGCACGTTCGCATGCCTCGTAAGAGCCATAAGCCGAACGTCCGTCATAGGTCCAGCGAGACCCATATCCGGAATTACCGTATTGTGATCCGTAGGCGGGATAGGATTGCTGAGAACCATAACCATAGCTGTAGCTGCCAGAGCTGCGCGTGTAAGGCTCAGATCGGCGTGTTGGCGTGCCATAACCATAGCGTGGCGTGGTGGTGGTTGAGCTGTAACCGTAAGACCCCTGATAACCGGAATTGCTCGGATATGAGTGTCCATAGCTCGGCTGGCTATAGCCATAGGATTGTGTCGGATAGCTCGAGCCATAAGACGGCTGAGAGTGCGAGTAAGTGCGTGTGGTTGTGTAGCCTGAACCGGAATAAGACCGGGTTGGCTGAGTGGTCGTGTAGGTCCGCGTCGTTGTGGAATAGCCTTGAGACGGATAGCCCTGACCATAGCTGCCATAGGATTGCGATGGATAAGATGGCTGACCATACCCTTGCGAGTATCCATAACCTGACGATCCATAGCCCGACGAGCTATATCCAGATGAACCGTATCCAGTCGAGCTGTATCCGGTGGAGCCCTGATAACCAGACTGACCATAAGCTGAATAGCTGTATGGCGTACACTTCACTTGATTTCGGCCGATTGTCCCGCCAGCAGCAGCACCAACAATGCCACCAACGACCGCGTTGCGGGTATCGTCGCCACCAGCAAGCGCCCCCAAACCTGCACCGAGAAGGCCGCCAACGGCCGCACCACCAACAGTGCGTGTCCGGCGCGCCTGCTCGCACGCCTCATAGGTGTGATAGCTGTTCTGGCCGTCATAGCTCCAATAAGATGACTGAGCAGTTGCCATCGGCGCGAGGCCAATCAGACTGGCCGTCAAAATACCGGCTGAAATAAATTTGGAATACATGCTTCTCTCCTCAATCATGCGTCTACCTAATGGTTTCAGCCTGAATTCATTCTGAACGGCAGGAGCCCACCCACACCGAGCTTTAACTCCTCGTTTAACACGAAACCTGAAAGAAGACAGCAAGTTCCCGAATGACGCGATTTTCTTTGCCAGATCGAAATGACTCTCCTCTCGCGCTTGCCAAAGAGCTCGCACGCGTGGAATCCTTGCGACCTGATACGAACAGAGCCGAATGGAATCGGCCACACACTCTTTCAACAGGCAGGAATGTAGACGATGGCGACCCCTCGCATTATTCAATACAATGAACTGGAAAGTCTTGTTGGTCAGGAAATCGGCCAGTCTGACTGGCATCTGATCGATCAGGATCGGGTCAATCAATTTGCCGACGCGACCGGTGACCATCAATGGATTCATGTCGACGTTGATCGCGCGACGCGCGAAATGGGCGGACCGATCGCGCACGGCTTTCTCACGCTTTCTCTGCTGCCAATGCTGAGCCCAGAGGTGTTTCAGGTTGAAGGTGTGTCGCGCGGAATCAATTATGGCACCAACAAAGTCCGTTTCACGAATATGGTGCCTGTTGGTTCTCGCATTCGTTTGTCTCTCAAATGTCTTTCAGTTGAACCCAAGGCGGGTGGCAAGCAGATCATCAACCAGTCAACCATTGAGATTGAAGGTCAGGACCGTCCGGCCATGGTGTCTGAAAACATCTCAGTTCTTTACGGGGCCTGATCCTGTCGGCGTCTGCGGCTTCGCAGTCGCTCGTAAGAGGCACCACACAAACGAACGTGCAGGCGCAGGGCGAGCAAAGCGAACAGCCCGAGCAAATTATCAAGAGAACAGCCTTGAGCGCGACCCATCGCGAAAGCGCCCCTGACCTGATCAGGGGCCGAAGCGGGCGGTCGTACAAAAAAAGGAAAGTGGAGGCTTCTGTTGCCAGGCGCCTCCGGGCCCCGCCTGAGGTGCTAGAGTCCCCAGGAGTTTAAGCGGTTAGTATCCGCGCCGCATTACGCAGCGAGAAGTTCACCTTCAGCAAAGTTGTCATTAGCAACTATTTGCAAGTTGAGCTTCTAACGGAGCTCATCCGGGCGAAGGCATCACCTTTACACGTCCGTCGATCCTGTTTCGGCCCCGCACCTACCGGCTAATGACCGGAGTTATTGGTGGAGCCGCCGGGTACCGCCCCCGGGTCCGAGCCGCTTATTGCGTGTACGTTTATCGCCATAGTTCCGAAGAACGCTTTGAATATAGGGATGATTGATGAACGATGGAAGAACGTTTCTTCAGAATGACGAGATCGTCTAGTGTGAAAGACGCAGATCCGAAATGTTCGACGCGATCCGATCGTAGGCGTCTTCCAATTGCTGACCGTTTGACGCTTTAAACGAAAACTCGCTGCCAGACCCGCAATATTCAAGAATGTCCTGACCTGCCTGCGGCGCTTTGAACGCGACTGTATAGATTACAATACCTTCGGCTTTCATGCCGTCGCAGAACTTCTTCGCATGGGCAAAGGAATCCCCACCGGACATATAATCCTTGTTGAACGCACCATCCGTCATCAGGATAGCGATTTTCGTAGAGTCTGGCTCATCATAATCCCGCGGTTTCGCGTCAGAGGGCCATATCGAACTCCATTTCGGAGAGATCAGATACCATGACCAGGCAATCCCCAGATGGCCTGCTGTTGTCCCGCTGGTCGGCAGAGTTTCGATCGCTGAAATCACCCGTCCCTGAATGCGGGTCAGCGGAGTAATCGTTGCTGAGTTGCAGTCTGTTGTTTCGTAATCAATCCACGCTCCGCTTCCTGGTGCGGCATCAGTATATTTTTGAGAACCTTCACGGCCTGTGACGCAGGTGTCAGTCACCTGCTCCCAATTTTTGCATTTCTTGCCGTTTCTCTTCCACTTCGTACACTCCCACTGATCGGGTTCCTCATCAGTCACGGCTTTGAAGTAGGTGTCGCTGACGTTTACAGACGTGGCGTAGGTCGAAACCGCAATCCGAACGTCATCCTTATCTTTGGTTTTGGTTTTAAAGATCGTCTGGACGGCCTTTTTGGCGGCGACCTGAAGATCGTCCATCCGGTCATCATTGCCCATGGAGCCGGAGGTATCGAACATGAAGACGATATCAAGCTTGCCGACGCCATAAGTGGTCTCGGCGTTTCGGGTGAATTCGAGTTCTGACATGCCGACAATGTTCGACAGGGTTGTTGGCTGTTTACAGGTGACACTCCCAATAACGGATGTTTTATCGTCGCTAATGCTGATGGAAACACTGTTGCAGGTTGCGGAAATGCCGTTCGCATTGGATGCGGCATCAAAATATTGCTGTGCTGCCTGCTTGATCTTGGTGTTGCTCTCATTGTCCTGCAGAGACTTTGCGGCGGCGAGCACTGCGCCATCAAGCGCATATTGCGCCTGCTCAGCCGCCCCTTCCGTGCGGGTAAAGTCGACCGTGAGGCCAAGAACCGTCATGAGAGGAACAAGCGTCAGCGCAAACGTCGTCGCAACATTTGCGCGCCGTTCTTTTGCAAACCTCAGCATGGCTGCCTGCAATGGCTTATACAATTTTGAGACGCAAAACATCTACGTTCTTCCACCCTGGTCCAAAAGGCAGTGTGGCTGAAAACCCCTTCGTTTAGCTCAATATGGGTTTGCGAATCGCCCCAATCGGCTTCACGATGAGCTAACCATAATATCAGTCTTAGATTGGCTTTGTCCGCCGAGAGCGGGTAAAGTTCCAAAAGGCCAGAAACAGCAGGTGATGCCAGATGAATTCGCTCCAGATGGATGATCAGAACACTCGCGCGCAACAGTCTGTTTCTGCTGCGGATAATGTCTATCTCGATCTGCTTCGTCACGTGCTTGAAACGGGCATTGATCGGTCCGATCGCACGGGTACGGGCACGAGAGCCGTGTTCGGTCATCAGATGCGTTTTGATCTCTCAGAGACCTTCCCGCTGCTGACCACAAAGAAGCTCCACCTCAAGTCAATTATTTACGAATTGCTCTGGTTTGTTAACGGAGACACCAATATTCGCTATTTGCAGGATAATGGTGTTTCGATCTGGGACGAATGGGCCGATGAAAATGGTGACCTTGGCCCGGTCTATGGAAAGCAATGGAGATCATGGGCTGCACCAAACGGTGAAGCCATTGATCAGCTGAGTTGGGTCCGCGATGAAATCCGTACAAATCCCAACTCAAGACGCCTTATCGTATCGGCCTGGAACCCGGCTGACGTGAACACGATGGCTCTGCCGCCCTGCCACTGTCTGTTCCAGTTTAATGTCATGGACGGAAAGCTCAACTGCCAGCTCTATCAACGGTCTGCTGACATCTTTCTCGGCGTCCCGTTCAACATAGCGTCATATGCCCTGCTCACAATGATGATGGCTCAGGCGACCGGTCTCAGGCCGGGCGAGTTTGTTCATACGCTGGGCGATGCACATCTTTATCTGAACCATCTTGAGCAAGCTGAAGAACAGCTGAGTCGCACGCCGCTTCCACCACCGACAATGCAGCTCAATCCGGATCGCAAAGACATTTTCGGCTGGGAGAGATCGGACTTCAAACTCACCGATTATTCCGCTCATCCATCCATCAAGGCGCCGATCGCCGTCTGACTGCGCGACAATTTGCGCGAAAAATCCCCCTTGCGGTCACACGCGTGCAACCAAACATCCGTAAGAATGTTAGGGTTATTGTGCTCATTAGTCCGGGAGGGTCAGACATGACTATATACACAGCGCTTGCCGAAGGCGAATTCAGCCTCAAAGAATCCATCACGCTTTCATGCCGATTGGCGAAAAAGCTCGACACAAAGCTGATTGGCGTGTCCGCCATGCCGGATCCGGCACGCGCCGTCATCATGACGGGCGTTTCGATGCATGGCGTGATGTTTGCCTCCGGCGGGTCCTTGTTGGAAGGCATTCGCGAGGCTCAAAAAGAAGCACGCGAAAAACTTGAGGCGGCGTTTACGGAAGTCTGCGAAGCTGAGGGTGTCACCAATCGCGAAATCGAACACACGGTGGGCCTGCCAACCGAGGTCTACCCTCGCCTGTCGCTTCTCAGCGATGGCCTCGTCACGCCACACGAATGCGTCTCTGCGGGCAATGAACATGGTCTCGCATTTGAAACGACATTGCTGGACCGCCGCGAGCCCATCATCGTCGCGGGACAGGACTCATCGCCCAATATCAGCACCATGATTGTCGCCTGGGATGGCAGCCCACAGGCCGCGCGCTCAGTGCGCTTTCACACGCAGCTGCTTCGCGCCGCAGACCGTGTCATCGTCGCGCAGAACAGCAATAAGATCGACACAGAAGATCGGTTTGGAGGAGATCAGCCGGCCTATGCCGTCGACTATCTCCAGCAGCGCGGCATTCCGTCTGAGATCATTCAGTTTGATGGCGCTGTCACTGAAGGACTTTTGAAACTGGCGGAGGATGAAGGCGCCGGCCTCATCGTTGCTGGTGCCTATGGACATAGCAGGCTCGAAGAAATGATTTTCGGCGGTGTCAGCAAGAATTTGCTGCGTACAGAGAAAGGCCCCGCCCTCGCCCTGGCGCACTAGCAGCCCAACGGACGATCCAATGCAGTCAGCGCTTGTCGGTCGATTTTGCAGACATGCCACCATTTCTGGCTTCAGCATCGGCTGACGATGCTGCGGTTTGGAATGTCGCGTTCAGATTGCCGGAGATATGAGATAAGCCACCAATAATGGCGACTGCCACGAGCGCAAGTATCAAAGCGTATTCAAGTTTCATCCTGCCACCCGTCCCGTTCTGGCTCATAAACCTGAACGTGTGCAGGTGGCGCGCCAGACGCGAATTCAGGCGGCTTGCGGATCGACCTCGCCGCGCTTTTCGCGCATACGGATCATGGACGATACGACTAACGCACCGATCATTTTGCCAATCACAAACACAATCCAGTTAGCCAGATTGAACGTGTCACTCAATGGCTCGCCGAAGGCCATTTGCCGCGCCAACGCCGCGCCATACAGGAAGACGGTGGTGTCGAGCGGGACCGCAGCAGCACTCGACAACAAAATACGTGTCGAAAGACGGTACTTGGTGAAGGTGAAAAGGAGCCAGTCGACAAACTCTGAAATCGCAAAGGCGAGCCCAGAGGCAATCGCAATTACCGGCCAGGAGTAATAGAACGACCAGCCAATCGCAGCGATCATGACGATCAGAACACGATGTCCCATTTCCCGCTGCACGAAATCGCGCAAGACGAACACGCAACCCGTGACCAGCGTCAGCGGATGCAGCAGCACGCTTCCGTCGGTCTTTCCTTGCCCGGGCCAGAGGAAGTCGACGCCTCCCCCAACAAACTCGAGATTCGGAACATTACCGAAGGACCAGTTCAGGAAAGGAATCACGGCAACATAGAGATATGCCCAGGCACGGCCCTTCAGCTTCCAGATCAAGAATCCCGTCGCAATAATCAGGGCGAAAACAATGCCTGCATGCATGGCCGTTCCGGGATTGGAGAGCTCTGAAACCCGGCCAAGTTCTGCCCTATAGACAATTGCAGAGACAATTTGATCAAATATGGAAGCAGGTACGGTCAAAGATCAGTCCTCCAGGAATTCCACGGAGCTTGACTTCTGCCCCCCAAATCATTGTCTCTGAAGCCTTATCACATCCTGACCTCAGCTCAATTTCCAGCGGCCTGCTCTATGACTGATTTTCCGAAACTTTGCCTGATTGTTGCCCGCACCCGAAATGGGGTGATCGGTCGCGACGGTGATATGCCATGGCGATTGTCGTCAGATCTGAAGCGCTTCAAATCGCTCACCTCAGGAAAGCCTGTTATTATGGGCCGAAAAACCTGGGACAGCTTACCGCGAAAGCCGCTTCCCAATCGCCCTAACCTTGTCGTCAGCCGCAATCCCGACCTCTCACTTCCGTCTGCCTGGCTTTGTTCAAGCTTGAACTCCGCCGTCTCAATGGCGCGCTCCATGGCGATCAGAGCCGGGGATGAAGAAATTTTCGTGATTGGCGGCGCCGGATTGTACGAACACGCCCTGCCCGTTTCTGATCGGTTATATGTCACAGAAGTGTGCGCCGACATTAAAGGCGATACATATTTCCCCGAGATCGACGAAGCCGCATGGACCGAACAAAAGTCTGAGCGGATTCCGTCTGGTGAGAAAGATGACTATGAGACGATCTTCCGCATTCTTGACCGAAAAGCGCGCTAGACCAGTTTGAGGGTGTCGTCGCGCTTCGGATTGTGCGCGTCCAGCCAGTTTTCTGCCATGTCCGGAAGCCAGGTCATGGCGTCCTCAGTAATCGCCAGCGCCTCCAGAGATGAAGACGTGCCTTGCGCAGATAGTTTGACGAGCAGGTCAATCGATTGCTGATTATCCGGCAGATTGAGGCTGAGATAGCGCGCCATCGTCTCAAAATCTTCGCTATAGATCTGCTCGGCGGTCATCACGCAGGCAAAGGCGCCGGTCAGCGCAATTTGCGCAAATTGACGGCTCGTTGCGCGCACGCGACTTTCGGTCGCGACGGCCTTCAGACGATGACGCAGATTCTGCAAACGTCCGACCATGCCAACGATCTGCGCATTCGCGGCGGCTGGCGTGAGCTTTTGCGGGGCAATAAGGCGCTTTAAATCACGACCGGCGATTGCAATACTGTTCACACCTATTCGGAAGCGGGGATGTGAGAAACAGCCATCGGCGGGAAAAACTTCATCCCAGCAGAACACTTCAAACGTGCAGGACTGGATTTCCGGGTGCAGCTTCTGAACGCGCAAGGCGGCAGCCGCGCAGAACAGATCAATGCCTACTGCTTGTCGCATATGCCGCAGGACGATGATGAAGCTCCCGTCATAGCTCAGGCCCCGCGCCATGCTGCCGGACAGATAGACACTATGCAGCGCATCTTCGAAGCGTTCAAAGGCGAGATCAGCCGCTGTCTGCGCGATATCCAGACAATTGGCATCCAGCGTATGCAGATCTAGTGCTCCGTTCAACACGCGCCCCCAGGGGTCTTGCGGCCAGATTTCGGGTGCGCCGCTCATCTCGGCGATTCCTGATACTGCCATTGCATGCTGAGATTGATCGCAATCGAAATGCGTTCCCCACTTCCCGTGTGTGCTTTCACTGAATGCATCAACCAGCTTGGAAACACGATGAGTTCGCCGACCGATGGCAGAAGGGCAAACTGAGATTCCACCGGCTTCTCATTGGGCCCCGGCCAGAGAATGCCCGGCTGCTGCATGAAGGCTAATGGGAAGCGCGGATCCTGCAACAGAATGTGGCCGTCTTTCGCAGGTTTCCCTTCATTGCCAAGATCCACATAGAACACCGCAGAGGCGAACGCGCCGGGGTGACAGTGCGCTGCATTTGCGTTTCCTGCCGCATTCACATTCGCCCAGATCTCAATATTCCAACCCATACGGAGATTGGGATGCGGGTTGGTATTATGCAGATGACGCTCAACGGCGTCCACGGCGACACGGATCAGCGCTTCGGCATCCGCTCCGGCCCAATCCCGCATATTTCCGTCGGAATGCCATCCGCCCTGATTTGAACGCGTAACGCCGGGATGTTCCTGCTTTCGCTTGTAAATGGCGGCCTTCAGCGGCTCGACAAGACGATCAAGCTCAGGGTGACGCGCGCGGATCAGCGGCGTCGAAAACAAATGCTCTACTGAGAGGCTGCGATCCTGAGCGTCAGACATGCCATACCCAACCCAATCTTTCGCAAGCTGGCAAGGCAACTCATCAGCCCAAAATGAGGATTTTTTCTATTTGCTCCCGTCAGGCGCGATTATTCAAAGATAATTTCAGGTGCTGGGGGTAAAGTCTGGACGGAAAGCGCTTCCAGCATGCGATCAGCAATCCCGAGATAAACTTCGCGAACGGTTTCGGAATCTGAAGCTGCTGGCAAGCCGTTATCTCCGCCCTCACGAATGCCCTGAACCAACGGCACCTCGCCCAAGAGGGATATCTCCAGCTTGTCGGCGAGTTGGCGCGCGCCCCCCTCACCGAACAGATAGCTGCGATTTCCGGACACCGGATCTTCAAACCAGGACATGTTCTCGACAATGCCCAGCACCGGAACGCCCGTCTTGCCAAACATCGCGACACCCCGGCGCACGTCAGCCAGAGCAACTTCCTGCGGTGTTGAGACAATGATTGCACCGGACAGCTTGATGCGCTGAGCCAAAGTCAGCTGAACATCGCCTGTTCCTGGCGGCGTATCGAGGATCAGCAGATCCAGCTCTCCCCAGTCGACGTCTTTCATCATCTGGGTCAAAGCCGACATCACAACGGGTCCGCGCCAGATCATTGGGGCATCGACGTCTGAAACATAGCCAATCGACATGAGTTTCAGACCGAACGCCTCAATGGGAATAAGCTTGCCTTTGTCATTGGCGGTCGGGCTCGCCTCAACCGTTCCGGTCATGGTCGGGATTGACGGGCCATAAACGTCAGCGTCCAGCACACCAATCTTCAAACCACGCTCAGCCAGCCCAATGGCCAGATTAAGCGCCAGAGTCGATTTTCCGACGCCACCCTTGGCGCTCGCGACCGCGATAATGTTTTTCACGCCTGGTATCTCAAGCGTAGATGGCGCAGCACCACCCGGTGCCGGCCCTGAGCGATCCGACGCAAGGCCGCTGCCCTTTTCAACCCGTCGTGTGCCAGAAGACGCAGGCTGAGCAGGCGCGGCGCGCGGCGCAGGGGCGTCTGAATGCGATGTCAGCATCACGCTCACCTTCCCGACCTTTGGCTGATTGCTGACGATCTGCTCAACTTCGTAACGCAAGCGCTCATCCTGATCCTGTGTCTCGGCTGATCCGGAGAGCGCCAGAGCAACATCGCCCTTCGGCGAAACGATCAGAGAATCGATGCGCCCAGAGTCCGGCAGAGGTTTCCCCGAAGCCGGATCGGACACCGCTCGCAGAGCAGATTCAATAGATTTTGAACTCGGAAGCTTTGATTTTAGAAACCGCATACTTGAAGGCCTTTGTGGCAAAGGGCAGAAACAAACCCTAAATAGGAAGTCGATTCCACAAATCCATGTGGAGAAGAGGACATTAAGAGGAGCGGCTTTATGCCCTGGAACGACCAGAACAATGGCGGCAACGGCCCATGGGGCTCGGGAGGAGGCTCCGGCGGCGGAGACGACAAGAACAAATCTCCATGGGGACGTCCCTCCGGAAACGGCGGGGGACAAGGCCCTGACCTCGAAGATCAGCTGCGGAAAGTTCAGGACCGTTTCAAAGGTGCCTGGGGCGGACGCAATGGGAATGGTTCCGGAAGCGGTGGCGGTGGCGGTAAAGGTCTCGGCATTGCCGGTGTCGCCCTTCTGTGTGGCGCACTCGTCGTTGCCTGGGCTGCGACCGGCGTTGTGATCGTTGATGCAGGACAGCAAGCGGCTGTCTTCCAGTTCGGTAAGTGGGAGCGCAATTTGCCGGCCGGAATTCACATTCACCTGCCCCGTCCTCTGGAAACACATGTCCTGATCCCGGTTGAGGAGCAACAGGAAGTTCGCATCGGCGAGCGTTCTGAAGAAAGCCTGATGCTGACACAGGATGAAAATATCGCCGATGTTCAGTTCTCGGTCTTCTGGAAGGTCAAATCTGATCGACCGCAGGATTTTATCCTGAATGTGAAAGATCCGGAAAGCACGGTTCAGACGGTGGCAGAATCGGTCATGCGCGAAGTCGTCGGCAAGTCCGAGCTTCAGCGCGTGATCACAACGGAACGTGCAGAAGTTGCTCAACAGGTGCGCGAACAGACCCAGCAATTGCTTGATGAATATCGCGCCGGTGTCGACATTCTCGACGTACAGATCGCCAAAGGCGACCCACCAGCTCAGGTTATTCAGGCATTTAACGACGTGAACGTGGCCCAACAGGATGCCGAGCAGGTCATCAACGAAGCCACGCGTTATTCCAACCGGATCGTCCCGGAAGCCCGCGGTGAAGCCTCACGAATTCTTCAGGCCGCTGAAGGTTATCGCGATCAGGTGATTGCTGACGCAACGGGTCAGGCCTCCCGCTTCAATCAGATTTATGACGAGTATCGTCAGGCGCCTCGCGTGACCAAAGAACGGATGTATCTTGAAACCATGGAACGCGTCTTGTCGCGCACCGAAAAGACCATCCTCGATAACAATTCGGGCGCAGTGCCTTATCTGCCGCTCGACCGTACAGTTCGCAATTCTGGCAATTAAGGAGAAAGTGACATGAAAGGCTTTTTGATCGTATTCATCGTCATTCTCGGCATTGCTGGGCTTGTCGGTCTGAACTCATTTTACGTGGTCCGTCAGGATCAGCAGGCTCTCGTTCTGCAATTTGGTAGCCCGGTGGAAGTCCGGAACGAATATCAGGAAAGCGAATCTGGCCAGATGGTCGATGAAGCCGGCCTGTTCTTCAAACTTCCATGGGAAGAGGTCATCACCCTCGACCGTAAGAATATCGGCACCGACATTCCGGACATCGAAGTCCTGGCATCAGACCAGCGTCGTCTGACAGTGGACGCCTTCGTTCGCTGGCGAATTGTTGACCCGCTGAAATTCTATCAGCGTCTCCGGACTGAAATCGGCGCAAACTCACAGCTCCAGCGATTCACCGAATCGAACATTCGTGACGCGTTGGGCCGCGTGCCGGTTCCTGAGATCATTTCAGGTCAGCGTGCGTCTCTGATGGAAGAAATTCGTCTCAATGTGAACGACGCTCTGGCCGGGACTGGCATCGACATCATCGATGTTCGTATCCGTCAGGCTGACTTGCCAGCCGCCGTTGCAGAAGGCGTTTACGCCCGAATGCAAACCGAACGTCAGCAGGAAGCTCAGCGTATTCGTTCTGAAGGTGAAGAACGCGCGCGGCTGATCCGGGCTCAGGCGGAACGCCAGCAGACGGTCATCCTGGCTGAAGCCAACCAGGAATCAGAGCAAGTCCGCGGTGCAGGCGACGCACAGCGAAACAAGATCTACGCTGACGCCTATGGCCGCGATCTCGACTTCTTCCGCTTCCAGCGTGCGCTCATCGCGTGTGAAGAAGCCATTGAGGAAGGCACGATTGTCGTGACTGATCCGGGCAATCTGGATCTTTGTCAGGTGTTTATTGATCGCGCCCGCGTCGCTGGCGGACAGTAACCAATTTGATTTCGTGCTTTACACGATAATCTTTGCTGCAGGCCTTCTTTTCGCCGTAGAAGGCCTGCTCTATGCCATCGCTCCCGACTTTATGAAGCGAATGGCCGCTTTTTTGTTGAGCGCGAATGAAGACCAGGTCCGACAATCCGGCATCATGGCCGCGGCGATCGGTGCTGTTCTGATCTACGTCGCAGCGCGATTTTTACGCTAGTCTTTAAACCTGTCACAGAATGCAGGAGAGGCAATTGCGGGCTTGCTGCGAAGCGCTTATGACTAATATGGGTAGGGAAGCATGAAGCGTTGGATTTATACATGGACCTGAACAAACCCGTCATTCTCGGACTTCTTCTTTCTCTGGCCGCGCCGCTTCCCGGCCTGGCACAAAATGTCGACGCCGAATCGGAAGGCAGTTCAGTCACGCCAAGCCGTCCAACGCCTGATGGGTTTTCTGAACTGTCCAAGCGCCTCATGCCGTCGGTCGTGAATATCTCCACTTCACAACGCGTGATTCAGGCCGGTTTGCCCGATTTTCCTCAGGGCTCTCCAATGGAGCGGTTCAACGATTTGTTCGGCCGTGATGACGATGGCTTTCAGCGCACATCTTCGCTTGGCTCCGGCTTTGTCATCGACGAATCCGGTCATGTGGTCACGAATAATCACGTGATTGAAGGCGCTGACGAGATTGAGGTCGGTTTCTCAGATGGCCGCACCTATCCTGCCACGCTGGTCGGCCGCGATCCGGATACAGACATTGCCGTTCTCAAGATTGAATCGGGGCAAACTTTTCCAGCCGTAAAATTCGCAGATTCCGATGTGTCGGAAGTTGGCGACTGGGTCATCGCGATTGGTAACCCGTTCGGTCTTGGCGGATCGGTTTCCGCCGGCATTATCTCGGCCCGCAGCCGGGATATCAATGCAGGCTCCTATGACGATTTCATTCAGACAGATGCCGCGATCAACCGAGGCAATTCCGGTGGCCCGCTCTTCACGCTTGATGGCGATGTTGTCGGTGTCAACACGGCAATCATCTCCCCCACCGGCGGCTCGGTAGGTATTGGTTTCTCTGTCCCGTCAAATCTGGCGTCGATCATCGTCAATCAATTGATCGAAGACGGACGTGTTCAGCGAGGCTGGCTTGGCGTCAACATTCAGTCTGTCGATCAGGCGCTTGCCAAAACCTATGGTCTGGCCTCAGCGGCTGGCGTGATTGTCACGAGCGTCGAAGAAGGCAGCCCCGGTGAAGATGCCGGTCTCGAAGTTGGCGACCTTATTCTGCGTTTTGACGGCGATCTGATCTCAGAGACGCGTCAGCTATCTCGCAAAGTCGCTGAATCCGAGCTCGAGAAACCGCTCAAAATTAATATTATTCGGGAAACCCAACGTCGCGAGCTCACAGTACGGCTCAAAGAACGCGAAGCAGACGTGGAAGACGAAGAACCGGATACCGATGTGGAAACGCCAATCTTCGTCGGCGCGAACGCCTATGGCGTGAAGCTGATTGATGTGTCTGAAGACGCGCGTCGACGCTGGCAAATTCCCGCACCCGTCGAAGGCGCACTGGTCGACATGGTCGATCCGGATGGTCCCTCTTACGGCCAGCTCGAAAAAGGTGATGTGATTACCGAGATCAACTTCAAGCCGGTGACATCACCGACGGAAGCCGATGATCTGTTTGAATCAGAGGGCGGTTCCGACCCGCTGCTGGTGAAGGTCATGCGGCATGGCCGCTATTCCTTCTACGCCCTTCAGATCGAGGCCTGACGGCCTCAGTCTTCCACCACCCACTCAGCCTTTGCGATGCCCTGAAAATACAGAGCCGTCGCAAGAGAATCCCCTTCGATGACGGCTTCAGCCGCTTTCGCCAGGATCGGGTGCGGTTTATATCCAACGCCGAGCCCTGCCGCCTCAATCATGGACAGATCGTTCGCGCCGTCGCCCATCGACAGCACGTCCTTGTTCGAAATGCCGAGCGTCTCGACTGCAGCATTCAGACGATCGAGCTTGGCCTGACGTCCGAGAATTGGTCGTCCGACCTCGCCGGATAGCGCCTCGCCGTCGAACAAGAGCGTATTGGCATAGTTTTCAGTGAACCCGGCAGCTTCCGCCACCCGGCTCGTGAAGAAGGTGAAGCCGCCCGACACCAGAAGACACGTCGCGCCTCTGGCCTTCATCGTGGCTGTCAGTGTCTTCACACCCGGATTGAGCGTGATCCGCTCGTCAAAGCAGGTTTGCAGCGCGTCGCCAGACAGCCCTTTCAACAGGCCAACCCGTTCAGTCAGCGCGGCCTCAAAGTCCAGCTCACCGCGCATGGCACGTTCCGTGATCTCTGAAATCCGATCCCGTACGCCGGCAAAGTCAGCCAGCTCATCAATACATTCCTGACCGATCACGGTGGAATCCATATCGCAGATCAGAAGCTTTTTCTCCCGCGAGGCTTCACCCGTCACGCAGATATCAAACCGGTCGCCGACATCAGCACTAAGCCGCGCTTTCAGCTCATCTGCGGCGGTCGTCATTTCGTCGACATATAGCTCTGTTGCCCCCGGCCCCAGGAGCTTGACCGACGCACTTTTCAGATAGTCCGGCACCAGATGCGTTTCGCCGTCCCGGGCGACCAGAACAATAAAGACAGGCTCAGATGCAATTTCTGCGGTAAGAGTGTGCTCGGTGGTCATGACGATCTTTCACAAATCCTTCAAACAGTTTAGGCTTAGCCAAATGCGCCCCGCCATTCTCATCCACGGTCCCACAGCCAGCGGCAAGACCCAAATTTCTCTGGACCTCGCAAAACGTCTGGATGGCGAGATTGTGAACGCCGATTCCATGCAGGTCTATCGGGGTTTGCGCGTACTGACAGCCCGCCCGACCGATGAGGAAGTTTCGCTCGCGCCGCATCATCTGTTCGGTTATCGCGATCCGTCTGAGGCAGGCTCTGCCGGTGCCTGGCTTTCTGACGCGCGAGAGACGATTCGCGGCATTCAACGACGTGGAAAAGTGCCCATCATCATAGGCGGCACTGGTCTGCATCATTTGGCCCTGATCCAGGGACTCTCTGAAATTCCTCCGATCCCGGAAGACTGCCGGTCCGATGTCCGTGCCCTTGTCCAGAAGGAAGGGGTCGTCGCGGCCCACGACCGACTGAAAGACATTGATCCCAAAACTGCGGACCGGATTGAACCGAATGACCGCCAGCGGATCATGCGAGCGCTTGAGGTCTGGACGGCGACTGGCAAGCCGCTATCGACCTATCACGAGACCCGCACCCCACCTGTACTGGATACCGGAGAATGGCTGGGTGTTGCGCTGACGCCGCCCCGACACCGGCTCTATGCCCGCATTGACCGGCGTTTCGCCAGCATGCTGATGGAAGGCGCGATGGACGAAGTACGCGCCATGGCAGAGCGCAATCTCGACCCGAGCCTGCCTGCCATGAAGGCACACGGCATGCCCTGGCTTCTGGCCTATCTGCGCGGGGAAATGAGCTCAGATCTCGCGGCGGAGTACGCAAAACGCGACACGCGACGATATGCCAAACGGCAGTTTACCTGGATTTCTCATCAGTTCCCGCACTGGCCACGCATCCCCTCAACAGAACCGGATGTGCGACTAAAGGTCATTCATGCCCTTTTTAAAGAGATTGACGCCGCTTTTTCGAATAGATAACCTAAGAATAAGTTTTGAGAGGAAGAACATGAGCAAGCTGCTCGTAGTGGTAAGAAGGCGCCTGCCGGTGGAGTGAGATCACTTCAGCGCAGGCGCGGTTATGTAAGGGGCTCACAAGGCCCCTTTTCTTTTGTGCAAAATTCGGGCTTGTGGCCCCGGAACGGAGATTGGAGTTATGGATAAGCAGGATATGACCGGTGAAACCGATCTGATGATGACAGGCGCGGAGATTGTTGTACGCGCGCTGGTTGATCAGGGCGTGGAAACGCTATTCGGATATCCCGGTGGTGCTGTGCTACCTATCTATGACGCGTTGTTCTCAACGCCGGAGCTTCGTCACATCCTCGTTCGCCATGAACAGGGTGCAGGACATGCTGCCGAGGGCTATGCCCGTTCGACCGGCAAGCCCGGCGTGTGTCTGGTAACGTCCGGTCCAGGCGCAACCAATATGGTGACACCGATTGCCGACGCGATGATGGATTCCATTCCCATGGTCGTGATCACAGGACAGGTTCCGAGCCATCTGATCGGCACAGACGCCTTTCAGGAGTGCGACACAGTTGGGATCACGCGCTGCTGCGCCAAACACAATTATCTCATTCGCGACGTCAATGAACTCGCCCATGTTGTTCATGAGGCCTTTCTCATTGCCACAACGGGGCGCCCCGGCCCGGTTGTGATCGATATTCCGAAAGACATTCAGTTCTCAGAAGGCAAATATTCCGGACCGACCGGCACCAAACACAAGACCTATCACCCGCCATCTGAGCCACAATCAATGGCGATTGAAGCGGCCCTCGAACTGATGCGCACGGCACGTCGGCCGATCTTCTACACTGGCGGCGGTGTGATCAATTCCGGCGTTGAAGCCAGCAGGCTCCTTCGGGAACTCGTTGAGGAAACCGGCTTTCCGGTCACGTCAACCCTGATGGGTCTCGGCGCGTATCCGGCGTCCGGCAAGCATTGGCTCGGCATGGTTGGCATGCATGGGTCGTATGAATCGAACCACGCCATGCATGATTGTGACGTGATGATCTGTGTTGGGGCGCGCTTTGATGACCGTGTCACAGGCCGTCTTGATGCGTTCTCTCCGATGTCCAAGAAAATCCATATCGATATTGACCCGTCCTCCATCAACAAGACGGTTCGTGTTGATGTGCCGATCATCGCAGATGCGACCAAAGCACTGAAGGCGCTTCTGGCGGGCTGGCAGACCCAGCAACACCGCCGCAGCGATCTGGCTGAATGGTGGGATCAGATTGGGACCTGGCGCGCGCGGAAAGGTTTTGAGTACGAGCATCTGAAAGATCAGATCAAACCGCAATATGCGATCGAACGGCTGTATCAGCTGACCAAGGATCGCGACACCTACATCACAACGGAAGTTGGCCAACACCAGATGTGGGCCGCGCAGCACTATCATTTCGAGGAGCCGCATCGCTGGATGACGTCCGGCGGTCTCGGCACTATGGGCTATGGCCTGCCTGCTGCCCTGGGTGTTCAGGCGGCCCACCCTGACGCGCTGGTGATCGACATTGCGGGTGAAGCATCCATTCAGATGTGCATGCAGGAGCTGTCGACAGCCATTCAGCACAATCTGCCCATCAAGATTTTCGTCCTGAATAATGAGTGGATGGGCATGGTCCGCCAATGGCAGCAATTGCTGCATGGCGAGCGTTATTCCCATTCCTACAGCGAAAGTCTGCCTGATTTTGTGGCGCTGGCGAAGGCCTATGGCGGACATGGCATCCAATGCGCCAATCCAGGTGATCTCGATGAAGCCATCATGGAGATGATCAATTATGATGGACCGGTACTGTTTGATTGCCTCGTCACCAAGGATGAAAACTGCTTCCCGATGATTCCGTCGGGCGCAGCGCACAATGAAATGATCCTCGGCGAAATCACCGGCGATGAAATCGACGATGCAGGTAAAGTTCTGGTCTGACACCTGTCAGCACCTTCAGAGAAACTCCGGACAGGATTGAGTGAAGAACATGAATTCGGGCCCTTCGCCACAAAGCGCGTATTTCATTGATGATCAGTCAGCGGCGACCGTCGTCCGCCGGACGCTGGCAGCCATTGTCGACAACGAACCGGGCGTTCTTGCGCGCGTCGTCGGATTGTTTTCCGCCCGAGGGTATAACATTGAGAGTCTGACTGTGGCTGAGGTCGATCGTCATCAGCATCAGTCACGGATCACAATCGTGACCTCTGGTACAGTTCAGATTATCGACCAGATCAAAGCTCAGCTTGAGCGCCTTGTGCCCGTCGCGCGCGTGGTTGATATCACAACTTCGCCTGCGGGTCTGGAGCGCGAGTTGGCGCTGATCAAGGTGAAGGCCGGCACGGGTTCCGATGAGCGTGTAGAGGCCATGCGTCTCTCCGAAATCTTCCGTGCTCGTGTGCTCGATGTGACGCTCGAGAGCTTCATTTTCGAAATCACCGGGTCGTCGTCTAAAATCGATCAGTTCATCGAACTGATGGAACCCCTCGGCTTGATCCAGGTCTCCCGAACTGGCGTTCTGAGCATTCAGCGCGGTTTGCCCGACTAATACTGAGCAAAGTCTTGCGCAACCAGCCGATTTTCGGTTAGACGCGCACAAATTTCGTCCAAGAAAGAAAGATTGACGATGAAAGTTTACTACGAACAGGATGCTGACCTTTCCCTGATCCAGGCTAAAAAAGTCGCTGTGATCGGTTATGGCTCGCAGGGCCACGCCCACGCACTTAACGCGCGCGATTCCGGCGTGAAAGACATCGTTGTCGGCCTTCAGGAAGGCTCTTCTTCTCGCAAGAAGGCTGAAGCAGAAGGCCTGACGGTCTTGACACCAGCTGAAGCCACCAAATGGGCTGATGTGGTGATGATCCTGATCCCGGACGAAAAGCAGGCTGTCCTCTGGGCGAACGAAATCGAACCACATGTGCGTGACGGTCAGCACATCATGTTCGGCCATGGCTTCAATATCCATTACAATCTTATTCGCCCAAGCGCGAATGTGGACATCTCCCTGTCTGCTCCCAAAGGCCCTGGCCATACCCTGCGCGATCAGTATCAACGCGGCTTCGGTTTGCCAGGCCTTGTCGCGATCCATCAGGATGCAACAGGAACCGCTCAGTCCGTGGCCCTGTCCTACTCAAAGGCCATCGGTAACACCCGCGCTGGCGTGATTGAGACCTCTTTCCGTGAAGAAACAGAAACCGACCTCTTCGGTGAGCAGGCTGTGCTGTGCGGCGGTATTGTCGAGCTGATCAAAGCTGGCTTCGAAACTCTTGTTGAGGCGGGATACGCACCGGAAATGGCGTATTTCGAGTGCCTTCACGAAACCAAACTCATTGTCGACCTGATCTATGAAGGCGGCATTGCCAACATGAACTACTCCATCTCCAACACGGCAGAATATGGCGAGTACGTCTCGGGTCCTCGCGTTGTGGATTCAGAGAGCAAGAAAGCCATGAAAGCGGTTCTGGAAGACATTCAATCCGGCAAGTTCGCGCGCGATTGGGTTCTTGAAAATCAGGCGGGCGCACCGAGCTTCCACGCGACACGGGCGCGTTTGAACGCTCATCAGATCGAAGAAGTTGGTGAAAAGCTTCGCGGCATGATGCATTGGGCGCAAAACGACCGTCTGGTCGACAAATCCCGCAACTAATATGGTCCGGGCGCGGGGGTGAACCGCCTCTGCGCCCGTCCATCACAGTGTTATCGCACACAAGCCGGACTAAACAGGAACACTTCTCCTGAGGCTTGAATCCGGTTTCACCTTTGAAATGAGATCGTTACTCTAACGATGTTTTCTGGGTGGGTTCGGAATGAAAATTAGATATTTTATGACTTCACTTGCAGGCGTATTGGCCTGTTCAATTTCATCAGGCTCCGCGCTTGCAACCGAATACCGGCTTCATCCCGGCGAGTGGCAACTGACGGAAGGCCTGGCGATCGATAACAATTCTGCCGCATCCAATCTGCGGACGTTCTGCATTGACGCGCGTGCGAACAAGGTGAGTGACACCTGGCTCGCAAATTTCTCCAAGCTCAATGACAGCTGCACCACCCGCGTCGTTTCCAGCACACCTTCAGAGGTCAATCTGGAATCGTCGTGCCCGAATTCCGACGGTGACATCAGTGGCCCGATCCATATCGAAGTGAATTCAGGCTATTTTACCATCGATAGCCAACTGGCCATGGACTATTCCGGAATCAAAATCCCGCTTCGTCGCCAACTCACAGCGAGACGCATCGGCGATTGTGCGAACTAGTCGGATCCAATACGGACCGTATCGAGCTGACAGAAATGACGCATTTTTCATGAGTTGGACTTGGAAATGTCCAATTCTTCCCGTCAACTAGACTGGAACCTCAGGAGTCCAGCCATGTTTCGTACTCTGCTTATTGCCAGCTTAATGGTAGGAAGCGCCCAGACAGGTCTTCAGGCTATCGCAAGCGAAGCGGCCGAAATCGATATCAAGCCCGGTTTGTGGAATTGGTCATTCACGGCCAAACTCGCCAAACAGCCTTTTGGCGATAGAAGCTCGGGCTGCATCTCGGAGTCAGACTCAAGAATACCGCTTCAGTCTATCGCAGACAAACTGGGACAGAATTGCCGCCTCACAAATGTCGTTAAGCAGGACGATGGATATGTGTTCGGCCTCAAATGCAGCGGGTTCTACACTGGCGAGGCCGATGTCAGCCTGACAAATCAGTCAGAAGACAACATCATCATGTCTGCAATCGGTTTTGTGGATTTTGATGGCGCAAAGGCTGAATTCGAGTTCGACGCAGAGGCAAACCATATTGGCACCTGCCAGTAACGGTGTCTGACAGATTCATCGCTTGCGCAAGAAAAGATACCGCCTCAGCTCTCCCAAAGGAATGGATACCAGCAGACACGCCGCGATAATCACGATGGCGCCGAGCCAAAACAACCCCTTGGGCACCTCATTAAACACCAACCATCCAATCAGGGCGCTCCAGATAAGCGCCGTATATTCTGTTGGCGCCAATTGTTGCGCCGGGGCGCGACCATAGGCCAGGGTCATAAACAGCCAGACCAGCGTTCCGCATATCCCAAGCAGAACCAGCCATAACGCGTCTCCCCACACCACACCTTCGGTCAGGATAAAAGCCGGACCTGCCATGTATATTGCTGGAAACAGATTGGCGTAAAACGCAATTGCGAACGCGCCATCCTCAGATGCTCTCAATCGCAAGAGTACGATTGAGATCGCATAGAACATTGCAGCCGACATAACCGACGCAAACCCCAACCAGTCATCCGTGGTAAAACCATCGAAGGATTCGGCTCCGACGAAAGTTAGCAACACTCCACAGAAGCCAAGTAGCCCTGCAAGCACGGCGATCGGTTTGGGGCGCTCTCCAAGTGCGATCCAGGCAATCGGGATAATCCAGAGCACGGCGGTAAACCCCAACACGGTCACAGTTGCGAGCTCTAGCTTGGTCAACGCGAAAAAAAACAATGACGCCGCCAGCAAATGGGTAATGCCCCGCACCGCATGGAAGCGCGTCGCCTTCCATCCTGGCAGCCGCCGTCCGGACAAAAAATAGGGAATACCGACAAGCACAGCGCCAATTGCAAACCGCCAGAAGATGAGCGTGGTCAGATCAATGAAGCCATTCACGTGCCTGACGAGCGAGTCGATCACTGTTCCGAAGAACACGGCGAAGGCGGCAATTACGGCTGGGTGTACGCCCCAGAGACGGTCCTGAGACATGAGACTGCCTTTCGCCAAACCCAGATCGCGCTGAAGGATAGGCAGCGCCGGAGTGAATCACAACTTCCTTTACTGGACCATCCGACCGAGTTGGCTAATCTGATGAAAAGGGAAGGAATACGCGACTCATGATTAGTCCAGACCAACACAGGATTCCGACAGCTATCGATCCGCATACGCCCGCACTCGCTTTGATGGACGGGCTTGATCTCGAGGGAAAAACTGCACTGATCACCGGCGGGTATTCTGGAATTGGTCTTGAGACATGCCGGGCATTGGGGAGCGCTGGAGCGCGCGTCATCATTCCTGCGCGCAATCGACACAAGGCGGAAAAAGCTCTGGTCTCGGTCACGGGCATGATCGAAATCGCAGATATGGACCTTGCGGATCTCTCCTCGGTCCGACGCTTGGCCGGCGACATCGTCTCATCCGGTCAGCCCCTGCATCTTCTGATCAACAATGCTGGCATCATGGCCTGCCCTCTTTCGCGGACGCCTCAGGGCTGGGAAACTCAGTTCGGCGTCAATCATATGGGTCATTTTGCGCTCACCCTCGGCTTGCTGCCTGCGCTGAGAACCGCGCTGTCATCGCGGGTGGTGTGTCTGTCGTCCACGGGTCATGCAATCTGCGGCGTCGATTTCGACGACCCGAATTTTGAACAGCGCGAATACGACAAATGGCGAGCCTATGGCCAATCCAAATCAGCCAATGCCTTGTTCGCTGTCGGCCTCGATGCACGTGAAAAACAGAATGGAATCCGCGCCTTCGCCGTGCATCCCGGCGGCATCATGACGGATCTTCAGCGACACCTTGAGACCGAAGAAATGGCTCAGCTGGGCTGGCTCAATCCGGATGGCAGTCTGTCTGAGCGCGCGGCAAAAATGTTCAAGACACCCGCGGCCGGTGCCAGCACATCCATTTTTACGGCGACCTCTCCCCTGCTCAGCTCGATAGGTGGCGTTTATTGCGAAGACTGCGACGTCGCAAATCTCGCAACGGAAGATTCGCCCCGTTATCGTGATGTCCGGGCGCACGCTGTCGATACGGAACTGGCAGACCAGCTCTGGGAGCTGAGCCTCGAACTGCTTGAAAAGGCCTGATCCCATGGCAGATATTGTCAATCTCAACCGGTTCAAAAAGCAAAAGCAGCGGGCTGAAAAGGCCGAAAAAGCCGAACAAAACCGGGCAAAGTTCGGTCAGACCAAATCGCAAAAGGACAATACCCGAAGCGAAAAGCAAAAGACTGAACGTCGACTAGATCAAGCTAAGCTGGCCCCTTCGGACAAGACTTAGTCATCCTTATCCATTTGCCAAAGCGACGGCGTCGACAAACCAGACCCCGTCAACATTTGTGTATAGAAAGTCGAAGCGCAGTGCTTCGTCGCGCGCGACGGCGAACGCACCACGTAAACGCAGATGTCGATCCGCCGTCACATAGGGTTCAATCTCAAACAGCGCCTGCATGCCAACAGCAAGTGTGATATTCGCCTGTTGATCCTTCAGCCCATCAAACAAGTCCGGCAGATCCGCATCTGACAATTCCTGACGCATGCGGGGCGACAGTATTTGCAGGAATCTGGAATAATCTCTCTGCACATGAGAATCGCTCATTACACTCAGAGTGGACCACAAAATCTGATGCAGCGTTTCAACATCTGGAACATCGTCTGCGCTCAATTTGGTTTTGGACGTCGCTGCGGCTGGTAGCGCTGACGGCTTAGTGGTCGTCTTTGGCTCCACCGATACCGTTTGGACCACCCTCTTTGGTGGCGTGACCCGTGCCGGCTCAACACGCACAGGTGTCTTGACGGCTGATGTCTGCGGCGAGGCCGGAGCTGTTGGCTGCTCTGCTACGCCGGTGGTCACGGTCTTGCGTTCAACAGGCGCGCTCACAGAGGCTGCTGTACGGTTTGTATAGGTCGTCTGCGTTACTGGCTGTGTCGTCGTCACAGATCGTGCCTGACGAGGTGTGGGCGTCGTGACGGCAGAGGCCGTGACCGTGCGCGTTGGCGCGACTGACGGCTGGGATTGCGCTGAATAGGTCTTGGCTTGGTCGCTCGGCTCAACCGTTCTCACAACACGAGTCTCTGTGCGAACGTTTGAGCGCCCCGGCTCGGTGCTGCTTCGTACATAGCTACGCCTTGGAGCCGGATTGGTCGAAATCGTCCCGCCCGCCTCAAGCGTCGGCTCGACAAAAGAAGACGCCACACGATCTTTGGTCACATATGTGCGGCTGGATGTCGTCGTATAGCTGCTTTGAGGCGTACTGGTCGAATAGCTGCGCGAAGGCATTGTTGAGGAGGTATAGGTCTGGCGTGCTGGTTCAGTAACAACACGCTCGCGGCTGACGGTCGCCGGCTCAGACGGTAGTTCCGTAACACTGCCATCTGCGTTGATGCGCCTGGAATAGGTCCGCCGACTAATCGTGCGCGTTGTATTTTCCGGCGCGTAGGTCGATGATGTCTGTCTCTGTGTCGTTGCGCCTGGCATGGCAGGCAGCGCCGCGGCGCTCGAATTCGCTGATACGCTTTGCGCTTCAACCACGGCACAGCTCAGCACAATTCCCAACAGACAGCACGCACGGCTCGTTCCGGCGCAAAACACCCCCCAGGATTTAGCCAGTCTGTCCAGCGTTGACACGTCTTACTCAACCTTGTGCGTCTGTCCATGCGCTCCTCGCGCCCTTCCATTTGTGCAGCAAAAAGCATGCCCATTGAACACGTTTGTCGTTTGACAAATCACACGCGCTCTTCTTACTGCGAACACAACCTTCATCCCAATCGACAAGCATGGAATACAAATGTCTGATTTTGCTTCACTTTTTCAACCCTTCACTTTGAAGGGGGTCACTTTCTCGAGCCGGATTGCGATGGCGCCCATGACGCGTTCATTCTCGCCGGGCGGTGTGCCGACAGAAGACGTTGCAGGCTATTATCAAAGACGGGCGGCAGCAGATGTCGGGCTTATCATTACAGAAGGTACAACCATTCGTCGTGGCGGTGCGTCCGGCGATCCCGCCATTCCGAACATTCATGAACCGGAGGCCATCGAAGGCTGGAAGAATGTCGTTGAGAAGGTCCATGAGGTTGATGGCAAGATCGCGCCACAGGTCTGGCACCAGGGAATCGCGCGCCGCGCAGGCACGGGCCCCCACCCTGAAGCGCCATCAGACAGCCCGTCAGGCATCACGCATAAAGGCAAGGCACTCTACGACCCGCCAACCATCGCCGATGTTGAGGACATGATCTCTGCTTTTGCCGAGTCGATCGAAACCTCGAAAAACGCCGGCTTTGACTGTGTTGAAATCCACGGTGCTCATGGATATCTGGTCGATCAGTTTTTCTGGGAAGTTCTGAACGTTCGCGCCGACAAATATGGTGGATCCATCACATCACGCGCTGAATTTGCTGCGGAAATCGTGTCAGAAGCTCGCAAACGCGTCGGTCCGGATTACCCGATCATTCTTCGGATGTCTCAGTGGAAATTGTTCGATTATGACGCCCGGCTTGTGACCACTCCGAAAGACCTCGAGAACTTCCTGAACGTGCTGGTCGATGCTGGTGTTGATTGCATTCATTGCTCACAGCGTCGCTATTGGGAGCCGGAATTCCCCGAAGTTGACGGCGAAAATGGACTCAACCTTGCGGGCTGGGCGAAGAAGCTCACGGGACTTCCTACCATTACGGTCGGATCGGTTGGCCTGTCGACCGAGTTTACAGCGGCATTCCGTGGTGATGGCGCAAAAACACGACCGCTCATTGACGTCGTCGAGCGCCTCGAAAAAGGTGAGTTCGATATGATCGCCGTCGGACGCGCTTTGCTTCAGGATCCGGAATGGGCGAAGAAGGTCAAGGAAGGGCGTCTGGACGAGCTGGACGATTATTCTGCCGACTCGCTTAAGACGCTTTCTTGATTTCATCCATAAAAGAAACGGTCTCGGTCTCCGAGACAACTTCCAGATTCGGCAGCGGGAAAATCAGTTTCCCGCCTTGCGCCAGGAATTCAGCTTCACGTGCCGTGATACCCTCGCGGAAATGCCACGGAAGGACGAGGAAATAGTCGGGTTTCATAGCCCGAGCCACGGCTTCCGGAACAATCGGAATGTGTGTGCCGGGCGTGACACATCCCCATTTGTCCGGGTTTACGTCTGAAATCGCGTCCAGCAGATCCGGGCCGATCCCCGCATACTGTAGCAGCACATTGCCCTTGGTCGATGCACCAAGCCCCAGGATTTTCGCGCCAGAAGCTTTCAGACTGCGCAGTTTGTCGACTAACAGGTTGGCATGCTCGTTGGCGCGGTTTGCAAACGCTTTGTATGGCGCAAGTGTCATCAGACCCGCCGCTTCCTCGTTGGCGAGCAATTTCTCAATGGCTTCAGTTTTTGCGACAAGAGATGTGTTTGATTGATGTGTGGCTGTGACAGCGAATGATCCGCCATTCACATCGTTCAGCTCAACATCCAGAAGCTTGAGCCCGGCCTGATCGAGAATGTATTTCACGACGCTCAGCGAATAATATTCAAGATGCTCCTGACACACAGTGTCATAAGCAAGCTGATCCAGCATCAGCGGCAAATAGCTTTGTTCGAAATGCCAGATGCCATCATCGGCCAGAACGCTTGCAATATCTTTCGCGAACGCCACAGGGTCCGGCAGGTCATAAAACATGGCGATTGAGGTGATGATCCGGGCAGGCTTGTCGGATTGCCGGAGAAAAGCGTCACGCGTGAAGAAGTCGACTTCGAGCGATATGTCATCCGGATAAAACTCGCGAAACTTCGCTGCACTCGGATCAATCCCCACGCGTCTCAGCCCTGCGGTTTGATAGGCCTTCAACGACGTCGCATCATTTGCGCCGATGTCGAGCACAACGTCCGTCTCTGACAACGGTCGAACAGACTTTTCCAAATGCGCAATCTTGCGTGTCAGATGCCGCACCATGGATGCATTCAGGCCAGACCGGTAACCATAGGTTTCGCCATACATCAGCTCGCCCGGATAATCATGTGCGAGCTGGACCAGCCCACTCTGAGGGCAGAAGGCTAGTTCCAGCGGGCTCACTGAAACGGGAATTGATGCCGTTTTCGGGAATACACCTGTAAGAGCCTGGTCGCCAAGGTCCATAACGGAGTCGAGTGGCGCATCTGTCAGCCGACAACGCGTTCGCCTTGGGAACAATCCGGGAGTGACAAGCGGAGCGGACATAGCTCAAAGTCCCTTTCTGGACAGAAGTCTGGGGACTTTAAGCTGGCGCTATTCGGCCTAAATTTTGGTAAACACCCCGTAAAAGGCGAAACACATGACCTCACACCTTCCGAAAATTGAACGCACAGACGCTGAATGGCGAGCCATGCTTACACCAGAGCAATACAAGATCGGGGTGAAAGACGGCACAGAGCGCGCCTTTACGCCGGGCAATCATAACGATGAAAAACGCACTGGCCGCTATCATTGCGTCGGATGCGACACCGTCCTCTGGTCCTCCGAGCACAAGTTTGATTCAGGAACAGGATGGCCGAGCTATTTTCAGCCGGCCAATGAGGGCGTCGTTGAAACAAAGTCAGACAACAAACTCTTCATGCGCCGCACAGAGTGCCATTGCGCTGTCTGCGGTCTGCATATGGGCCATGTCTTCCCCGATGGTCCGCCACCGACGGGCGAACGCTGGTGCATTAATGGTGCTGTCCTGAACTTCGTACCGGAAGACAGCTGACATAAAAAAACCGACCTGCAGAGGGGGTGCAGGCCGGATCTCGTCCATCGCATTAAAACCATAGCCGTCTTGACCACGAACGGACGGTGAGATTGCCGCAAACCGTTAAGGCCTGCGGCAATTTCGGACAATCAGTTGGCGTCAATCGACCAGCTGATTTTTAGCGTTTGAGTGTCAGCCGCAGCGGACTGATCAAACGCCAGTGTTTTTGCAAATTCTGCAGCCTCATTTGCGAAGGCACCATGAGTGCATGACTGCACTGAGAATGACTGCGCTTTACCATCTGCACCAAGTGTCAGTGCCAATTCGCATTCACCTGCAATACCGCGCTCAGCGGCGAGATAAGGGTAGTCCAGTGACCCTAAAGTGACCGGCAGCTCTGTGCCTGCGACGTCAATTGAATAGCTCATTGCGTCATCGACATAGAGATCAGCAAAAGCTGCATTTGAAAGACCAAGCGCCATTACTGATGCGGCGAGAACATACTTCATATTCCTGCTCCATATTTTTGTTTATGACGGTAATGTGACACTTTTTTCTAATTATGTCCATATACGGACTATTATTGCAGGTTGGAAAATTTATATCTTTTTGTTTTTGTTCGTTTTTAAAGGTTTTATGACACTTTATTTTACATATTTGTTGCATATATTTCACAAATTTTAAGTCACTTCCGGACGATTCTCGTCGCCATGCTGCGGCTATCTCCCCCCGCGCAAACAGCCTAACATCATCGCTTGCATAGTCCGCGATTCACGGAGCCATAATGAGAAAACGACTTCCCGCGCTAACCCTGGCTTGCCTGGGTGTAGCCCTCGGCGCATGTAGCGCATCTCCCGATCAAACTTCCAATTCGACCATTGAAACGGAACCTATGACCACACGCCCACCTTCCGCTGAACGCCGCCCTCTTACCATTACTCAACTCGGTCGCACGCGGACTGATGCCTATAGCTGGCTGAAAGACGAGAACTGGCAGGAGGTGATGAAGGATCCATCCCTGCTGCAAGCCGACATCCGCGCTTATCTGGAAGCAGAGAACGCCTACACCAAGTCACATCTGGAGGATGCAACGGCTGATCTTCGCGAAACGCTGTTTGCTGAAATGCGCGGCCGGATCAAAGAGGATGACAGTTCGGTACCTGCGCCAGATGGTGCCTATGCTTACTATACCTTCTATCGCCCTGGCGGTGAGTATGAGGTCTTCGCCCGCAAGCCTGTCAGTGATGCCTTTAATCCAGAAGCCAAAGGGCAGATTCTGTTTGACGGAGATGCCGAAGGGCAAGGCCTCGCCTATTTCGATATTGGTGACGTGCAGCATTCTCCAGATCACAAACTGATCGCGAGCGCCGTCGACGATAAGGGATCTGAGTTCTACACCATCCGCTTCCGTGATGCCGAAACCGGTGAGTTTCTTCCCGACACGATCGAAAATACGACCGGCGATTTCGTATGGGGTGCTGGCTCTGATGTGGTCTTCTGGGTGGTGCGCGATGAAAACGGCCGTCCTTCGGCTGTTTACCAGCGCATTCTGGGCTCATCCGAAGATCTGCTGATCTATGAAGAACCCGATCCCGGATTTTTCGTTGGCATCGACTATGCCGGTTCGGACAAATATATCCTGATCCAGACGGGCGGTCATACCACCAGTGAAGTCTATTTCTTCCCGGCGGGGGACAAAAATCCCGAACCGAAACTGATTGCAGCCAGAGAGACCGACATCCAATATTCGGTCACAGACTTCGATGATGCCTTTTACATTTTGACGAATGCGGACGGAGCGATCGACTTCAAGATTGTGAAGGCGCCGGTTGAAGCACCCGGACACGAAAACTGGGACACAGTGGTGCCACATACCCCCGGCACCCTTATTCTTGGCATTGAGTCATTTAAAGATCATCTCGTTCGCCTGGAGCGCACGGATGGCCTGCCGCGGCTGGTCATTCGAAACCGGACGGACAAGGCTGAACACGACATCGCTTTCCCCGAAGCCGCCTATGATCTCGGTATGTCCAGCGGCTACGAGTATAACACAACAACACTCCGCTTCGACTATGCCTCTCCCTCCACCCCCGACCAGGTCTTCGATTACGACATGATGACCCGAGAGCGGGTTCTGCGCAAAACGCGGGAGGTGCCGTCCGGCCACATTCCGGAAGATTATGTGGTTGAGCGGATCATGGCGCCTGCCCATGACGGTGAAACCATTCCTGTCACACTGCTGCGCCATAAAGACACGCCAACTGATGGCAGCGCGCCGCTATTGCTCTATGGCTATGGCTCCTACGGGATAACCTATCCCGCAGACTTCCGAACTTCGCGCCTCAGCCTCGTTGATCGTGGCTTCATCTATGCCATTGCTCATGTCCGTGGATCACAGGCCAAAGGCCATCAATGGTATCTTGATGGAAAACTCGAGAAAAAAGAAAATACTTTCAAGGATTACGTGTCAGCAGGTCGGCATCTGGTTGGCCTGGGCTATGGTGCCGAAGGCAAGGTCGTTGGGCTGGGCGGGTCTGCCGGCGGCTTGCTGATGGGTGCGGCATCGAACATGGATCCTGAGCTTTTTGCGGGAATCATTGCCGCTGTCCCATTTGTCGATGTGCTGACGACCATGTCAGATGAAAGCCTCCCGCTCACCCCGCCTGAATGGCCGGAGTGGGGGAATCCCATCACGGATGAAGCCGCATATGATACCATCCTCGCCTATTCCCCGATTGATCAGGTGAGCGAACGTCCATATCCGGCCATGCTCATCACGGGAGGCCTGACAGACCCGCGCGTGACGTATTGGGAGCCTGCAAAATGGGTCGCAAATCTCCGCTATTCGGCTCCCGACGCCGGCCCCTATTTTCTCCGGATCAATATGGATGCCGGCCATGGAGGCGCTTCAGGACGATTTGAAGGGCTGAAAGAAGCAGCGATCGAGTATTCTTTTGCCCTCGCTGTGGTCGGAAAGGTCGATGGCTTGAACCTCACAGCTGACGAACACTGACCGCACGCTTCGGAACAACACTCCAAACAAAAAAAGCGCAGCCCCAGGGCTGCGCTTTTCCATTTGATTAGGCTGATAACTTAGCCTGTGATCAGGTCGCGGTGTTGAGGCGATTTCTCAGCTCGACAAGCTCAGCATCAACTTCTGCGATCCGGTCATCAACCGTGCTACAACCATCCGGCAGGGCGTCACCCAGAACGCGAAGTTGGTCGCAGGCTTTCTTTTCGTTCTGCAGACCTTCGAGACGCGTGCTGGCTTCGAAGATATCGAACTGAATCTGACCCACGACTTCCGACCGAAGGAAGTTAATCCAGCCATTCGCTGCGCGACGGCCATCAGAGAAGTTTGTCGCAGCCTGGAAACTCTCACGAGCTGCACCACGATTACCGAGCTCGTATTGTGCCTGCCCAATCATGACACGCGCATACCCTGGCTCTTTCAGGCCACCTTTATTGATGCCCTCCTGATAGGCTTCGATCGATTCTTCATACTCGCCGAGTTCGAAGTATGATCGGCCGAGACGCTCATACATCTCACCATTGCTGGTCATTTGCGCCGCTTCGCGAATAACAGGAATGGCTTTGTCGTACTCACGCGCCACCTGGTAGAGGTTTGCAAGCAGTTCAAGACGATCAAACGTCTTGGAGACCCGACCGCGGTTGATTTCGCGCTCAAGAACCTTCGCCGCTTCATATGGAGCGTTGAACCGGTTGTAGAAGTTCACGATCCGCATAATTTCGTCTTCTGTCTCAAGAAGACCCGCAAGATACATGGCTTTCTGAACTTCGAACGCTTTGCGTTCCTGCTCGCCCTGATAATAGTCGCCCGCGATCGCATCCCAGACCTTACGGTCGTTCGGATCACGTTGGAGCAGACGGATCAAAAGTTCAGCTTTCTTCGCCTTATCACCTGTACGGTCGTACAAGAAAATCAGGAAGTCGATCACCTGGCGATCAGCGCTCTGACCGTCGGCGGCAAGTACGCGCTCAGCATAAGGCAGCGCTTTATCGAATTGGTCGAGCTTTTGATAGAGAATTGCCATCGTCCAGTTTTCGTCACGTGAAGGACGAACGCCTGGTGATGCCACCCATTTCTCCATATACTCGCGCGCTTTCTCAAGATTGCTTTCCTGAAGATAAAGCTGAGCAATTGTGAAATAGGTTTTCGGAACTTCGTCACCCGAAATCACGCCCACGCGGATCGCTTCCTCAAGGTCACGAACAGCGCCAGCTTTGTCGCCGCGTTCGATCTTGATCGCAACACTCAGGCGGATCGCAGCGTTATTCTCATAACAGTTCAACTCCATGCTGCGAAGCTGGTTCAGATCCTGAAGCGCACCCTGCAGATCTTTTGGTGTTTGGCTGAATTTGGTTTCGGCTGACAGGTAAAGCTCACCCGTCTTTGACCCGAAGGTGTTCTCTTCACACGCCTGACCGAAAGCAGTTCCGGCCGTCGCTGCTGCAAACAGCGTGGTGCTGATGAGCCCCTTCATCCAACTGACTTTTTTCATCGTCACACTCCCTTGCCGTCTCGGCATTCCTTAGTCATTCAACGTGAATTGTATCGGATAGACAAGGTTTTCCTGACCAACCGGTACACCGTTTTTCAGTTTTGCCGCGAAAAGTGATTTGCTGACCGCGTTTTCACTGCTTCGCAAAAAAATTCTGTCTGTGCATTCGGCTTCAACATCATATGGCCGTCCGGCCGCATCGATATTGAAAACCACATCACACTGTCCTTCCAGCCCGGATGTCAGCGCACGTTGTGGGTAGTCCGGAATTGGGGCGCGTACTGGCGTAGCGCGCTCTCTTACCATGACTGCCACCGGCTGTATGATCGGTGCCATTTTCCCTCTGACATCTCCGACATCGGGGACCCGGAACTCTGCGACTTGAAAAGAAACGCTTCCAGGCTCGATTGGTTTCAACGGATCAGTCTTCGGAGGTGGCGCAGCCTCAATGGGTTCAAATCTATCTCGCTTCTCTCTGTCCGGCTCTTCAGGCTCATCCTTTGGCGGCGTCAGGGACGCCAGAGTTCTGAACTCAGGTTCAGGAAGTACGATTTCACCCACATCAACCAGCCGGTCCATCACCACAAACAATCCGAGTGTCAGACCCGCCGCCGGGATGAAACTGGCCACAATGCGGCGGCCAGCTCCGGAAAATTCCGTCTTATTCGTCTCAGCCATTTTTTATCCTCCTCAGATGGGACAAATCGCATTCCGACTTGCCCCCACCTGAAGAGTTATACAATAACATTACGAAACAATCAACATTCCGTTACATTATCACAAGTGGCGCTGTTAGTTATCCAGATTGAAATCGATTGGATAAACAACATTACTCCGACGAACGGCCTGGCCCTTAATGATCTTCGGTGCGAATTCCACCTTGGACACAGCACGCTCGGCTTCCCGCACAAACACGCGGTCGGTGCACTCTGCTGAGACATTGTAAGGCTTGCCACGTTCATCAACGTCAAAACGGACTTCACAGCTTCCCTCAATTCCACGCTCAGCCGCACGAGACGGATAAGTTGGAACTGGTGGACGGATCGGCTGAGCGTCACGGTCAGAGACGATCACAGTATCCATCGCGAAGTTAGACACGTTGCCAACTTCGATTTGCGCAGGTGCCGCGCCCTGAATCTGTGGTGTCGGCAGGTTCACGTCAGACTTACTGGCAGACAGTTTTGGCGGTGGAGGTGGCTTATCAGCCGTGTCCAGGCGCTTAACCTGTTTACGTTGTGTCCGGCGGATCTCCTGCGTTTGCTCCTGAGGCGTGATCCGGGAGAGCGTGCGGAATTCACTTTCGCCAAGCTCAATCGGTTTCGGCTCAATCAGCAAACCCATGATGATAAACAAACCGTAGACAATCGCAGCAGCGACCGGAGCTCCGATCAATACGCGAATAAGGGGATTGGTTAGCATGCAACTTTCCTCCTTCTAGTCGAGTTCAGTGGAAACGTTGACGGCAGATTCAGGGTCCGCAGACGTAATGGCCTGCATTGCCAAATCCAGCATCTCGGCCTCAGATTCGTTGTGAACCTGAAGAACCAGCTTCCCTTTCGGATTATCTTCCCGCATTTCACGGATGGTGAATTCGAGTTCCGAAATGTCGATCTGCTGTTTATCCACCCAGATCTCGCTATTTTCGTTAATAGCGATCACGATACCAAGTGGAGACACCATCTCAGAGTTCTCCGCCTGTACCCGCTCAATTTCCACACCCGGAAGTTTGATAAACTGAGCGGTCACGATGAAGAAGATCAGCAGGATGAATGTCACGTCCAGCATGGGTGTCAGGTCAAGTGCCTGCTCCTCAGCTGCACGGGCACGAATTTTACGAGCCATAACTGTTCCTCCTAACTGACCTGGTCGATGGTGAAACCGACACTGTCGTCAACAACGCTTCGAGCCTGGTCGACAACACGGATCACAAGACGGTTTTTCGCCTGCGGGTGGGCCTGGACAAGAACCGCGCTATCGGGATTTTCAGCGATGAGCCGCTCAATATTGGCTCGGACTGATCCGATATCTGCGAGGCGTCCGTTCACGCTCACCAGATTATCCTCCGAAATCCGAACGAGAATCGTCGGTTTCGGTTCCACCGGCTGATCCGGCGGTGCCGGAGGCGGTGGTGTGAGGTCTAGGGCGTTCTCTTTGATGAACGTAGACGTCACAATAAAGAAGATAAGCAGAATAAAGACAATGTCGAGCATTGGAGTCAGATCGACTTCGGATTCATCCTGCTTACGGCCACGTCCTCTCATCGCTCAATCTCCAGCTGATCAGCAACTGACTGGACCTTACGGCTTACCGTTGTGTCCATACTGCTGGTGAAAATGATGCCTGACAGAGAGGCAACCATGCCTGCCATGGTTGGAATTGTCGCGCGCGACACACCACCAGACATTGCCTGAGCATCCGACCCTGAAGACAGAGCCATAACGTCAAACACGGTTACCATACCCGTCACCGTACCCAGAAGACCCAGCAATGGCGCCAATGCCACCATTGCCTTCGTCAGAGATACGTTCTGTTCAGCTTGCTGGCGCACTTCTGACACGAGCTTGTCTCTGAACCATTCTGACCATACAGCGGAATTGTGTTTACCAGATGTCTGGGTCCACTCTTTCCAGCGTTTCAGAATGCGGTCTTCAACAGCCTTGTGTCCGAAGTTGAAGTAGAATGTCCGTTCCAGGATCAGGGCCCACATTACAAATGTGGCAAACATGATCACCAGGAGGACAGGTCCACCTCGTTCCAGGAAGGATTGAAGGTCAGCTAGCATATGCTTGCTTCCTCGCCTCTAGGCGACGGCTTACGCCGTCGCTCCTTCTTGTTCAGCGCGCTCTGCGACCAGACCTGCAGCCTGCTCGTCGAGGAGCTGAGATGCAGAACGGGATGCTGCAGAACACAGTGCGTGGATCAGAAGCAGCGGAATAGCCGCACAGAGACCCATAACTGTCGTCATCAGAGCTTGCGAGATACCATCAGCCATCAGCTGCGGGTCGCCTGCACCGTAAATCGTGATCGCGGTAAAGGTCACGATCATACCGATAACCGTACCGAGAAGACCAAGAAGCGGTGCAACAGAAGCGAGAACCTTCAGGATGTCGTTGAAGCGCTCGATCTTCGGTGTTTCCTTCAGGATTTGCTCGTCGAGCTTCATCTCGAGGGTCTGAACCGGATCTTTGCGGTGTGCTTCATAGACTTTGAACACGCGAGCCAGTGGGTTGCCGTCGCCAGCTTCCTTGGTTTTCGCAGTCGAACGCATAGCACCTGATGTCAGGAAGATCGTCACCAGCTTGAACAGGCCAAGCAGAACGCCGATGATACCAAGCGCGATGATGACCATACCAACTTCACCACCCGCATCGATGCGATCCTGGAAGGTTGGCAGTTTGCCGTAAGTGTCGAACAGATCACCTTTCGATGGATCGACAGGTGTCATGACAACGTCCTGGTCACCCGCACCGATCAGCTTGCTCATTGCGCTGGAGAAGTTGCCAGGAGGTTGCTTTGAGAACGCGACCAGCTGGCCGTCCTGCATCTCAACAAAGCGGTTTCCGTCAGTGGTCACAGCATTGAAGATACCAACGCGGAACACTTCCTTCACTTCAGTCTGACCGTCAGCACCGATCTGGTCGACTTCAGCTTCGAAAGACTTCACTTCAGACTGAGCGAGCATTTCAAGCAGGATTGCTTTCGGCAGGAGGTCAAGTTGCTCACGGGTCGGGAGCGAACGTGACTGAGCGACTTCAGACAGACCTGCCGCGCGGCCCGGATACTCTGCAGACGCAAGAGAGTTACGGATCACAGGCATGGATTCCTGTGCAGCCTGACGGAACTGACCGAGCAGCTGACCGAAATCACCTGCAAGCTCTTCGAGTTCAGCCTGCTTGGCGTCGAGTTCAGCCTCATTGGCGTTAAACTCGGCTGCCAGCGCCTGACCACGTGCTTCAGCAGCGCGAAGTTCAGACGACAGCTGAGCCATCGAAGCTTCCTGTTCTGCAGTCGCATTCCGGAATTCCCGGAGACGCGCTTCATTTTCAGAAGACAGTTCGTTTGAGTCGCGACGGACTGCAGCGAGCACGTCAGACAGTGAACTCACCTGAGCAACAGCAGGGAGCGACGAAACAAGCGTGCTGGCACCGATCAGAGCGGCGGCGGCAAACGCTTTTTTGGAAAGGATTTTCGCAAACATAAAGTTCTACCTCTGGATCAAGCAGATACTGATTTATTCAACCGAGTACTTCTCAACAGGACCCATAAGGATATCCTGCTGTTTCGTACCTTCGGCGATCCGGATGGCGTCCTGGATCGGGCGGCGATAGCTGGAAGGAAGTGTTTCCCACGCAGAACCCTCGCGGTCCCAGCGTGCGACTTCACCGTTTGCAGCGTTGTAATAAACAAGTGCCACACGACCATACTGGAAGAATTGAACGTTGACGGTTTCACCGGCAGCATTCGTGATGTCACCTGCCCAAGAGTCGATCGTACGACCGTATTCCATTTCAGCCTGGTAAGCTTCGACGATCAGACGATAGCGCTCAGCCGGAGCAACGTCCGGAGCTTCCATTGCTGTGTCGAGCTGTTCGAGGCGAAGCTCGCGATCTTCCTTTTTGAACGGAAGGTCCGCAGCAACAAATGTTTTGAGGTCTTCGATCATCGTCATCATCATCGGCGTCATCTGAGCCGTGATTTCGTCCACGCGACCGAGCTGCTCATTAAGAGACTCAAGCTCCGTGCGCTGAGATTCGACAACTTTCTGCTGCTGCAGTGCAAACAGTTCAGCACCAGTTTTACGCTGAAGCATTGACCGGTACTCGCGTACCGCGTCACTGCGCTCATCGTCGAGCTGGTTGATCTGGTTCTGGATTTGCTCGGCCTGGCGCGTGGCGCGCTCACCTTCTTGAATTGCCTGATCCAGTTGAGCTGATGCTGGTAGCCCAACTAAGCAGATGCCAGCAATCAATGTATTGCAGGCTGGATAAAGAACATTCTTCATGTTCGCCTCTCACTCCCATAGTGCGCGTGATCCTCACGCGAGAAATCCGTGGATCGACAAAAGGCGTCAGCCAGATGCCGTGTTAACTCTCGAATCCTGCACACACACGCAGGCTCAGTTTATGGGATGTCTCAGCAGTGAAACGCCGAACACGAACCCCTTCCAAGGATGTTGACCATCCTATCTTTATCTTGCGTCTAGCCGAAGCCGCAGTTTGACGCCGATCCCCTAGCGACAAAGCGACGCTATCAACCTCTGAAAAAAGATCAATAGATCAACTTACGCAGTTATATTATAACTAATCCACAAATTTGCCTGACTGACAACTGCACGATTACAGTCCCCAATCAGGCCCATCCGGACCAGTTCCGGGACCGACATAGCCTCTGCTCAGAACAGAAGTCCAGCACAAACCCAAACAAGAGAGAAAGAAGTGCTTTGAGCACCTGTTTCATTCTTTCGTCTTTTCAGGAAGTTGGATGAAAATTTCCGATATACTTATCTTCACCGCTAAGGCTTCAGAATGCCCTTGGTCAAAGTCTCTTGGGGCAATCTGCCAGTATTTCACGCAGTCAGACAGAGCATCTGCCCGTCTTCGTCGTCATGCTTCAAAATATTTATATCGGACGTTCAACTGAGCGATTCGTCGGCATCGCAGAGCAATACTTGATCAGAAATGTCCTCAACATTGCATACAGTTTAGACTAAACTGAAATGAGCCTTAGTGGCTGACCATGAACAGTTCGCTCTGACGCAGAAATACGTCTCAAAACAATCTGCTCAGGAGTGGATGGCTGGGGCGCCAGGATTCGAACCTGGGAATGTCGATACCAAAAACCGATGCCTTACCACTTGGCGACGCCCCAACGAGCCGCCGTATCTACAGAAAGCTATTTCAATATGCAACACAAATTCTGCATTTCCTGACACTTGGCTTAATCGCCCTGGGTTTGTTGGGAAAACAACACCGCAATTGCAGAATATCATTGCATCTTGATGACAAAGTTTTATCTTTTTTCGATAAAGTAGATACAGGCTGATAGATGAGGAGCGCGATTTGAAAACCTTTCTGGCATCCGTACTTGGCGGACTCGTGGCCATGGTCCTCTTTTCCTTTTTGGCATTCCTGTTTGTTGCGGGAATCATCGGGGCCGTCGCATCGAATTTTTCCTCCTCTCAGTCTGCATCAGAAGGCTCCGGAGCGATTGTTCTGGAAATCGATCTGAGAACACCACTCTCTGACCAACCGGCAACGGCAGGCCCGGCCGCAATCTTTTCTCAGGGGGCCTTCACCGACGTTTTGTTGAAGCTCGATTCAGCTGCCTCTGATTCGAACGTCAAAGGTGTGTTTGTCCGCGCCAGCGAGTTGGGGGTCGGAAACTCACGCGCAGAAGAATTGCGGACATCATTCCTGAAACTGCGCGAGAACGGCAAATTCATCATTGCTCACACTCAGGGTTTCCTGGGGACTGGCCCGTCAGCCTTTCGTTCTATTTCTGCTGCTGATGAAATCTGGCTGCAGCCGGGGTCTGACATCATCGTTCCGGGAATGACAACAGAAACACTCTTTATGAAAGATCTGTTCGACAATCTGTCGGTCAGTGCCGAGATCGAAGCGTTTTACGAATACAAGAACGCGCCAAACGTTTATAAGGAAACAGACTATACAGAGCCCCATCGCGAAGCGATGACTGAACTCGTGTCAGACATCTGGACGATTTCCGTTGAAGACATTGCAGCAGACAGAGGGTTTGCTGATGTCGCATCACTCCGCGCTTTGCTCGAATCAGGCCCGATCAGCTCAGACGAAGCTCTCGATGCCGGTCTTGTCACCCGCCTCGACTGGCCTGAAGACGCGCGAGAAGCTGCACTCGAAAAGGCTGGCGAAGGCGCGACGATAAAATCCATCAGCCGATATGAAATCAAGCCTTCGTCTGATAACGCGCCACTAATCGCCATCGTCGGTGGCGAAGGATCGATCGTGACGGGCTCGGCAACGCCGGGGCCTTTTGGTGGCGATGCAATCTTTTCATCTGACCGCGTTTCCAAAGCGCTTCTCGATGCTGGCCGCGACGAAAACGTCAAAGCCGTCGTCTTCCGCGTGGATAGTGGTGGCGGCTCAGCCATTGCCTCAGATCAGATCTGGCATGCGGTTGATCGTGTGCGGAATGAAATGAATAAGCCCGTCGTTGTCAGCATGGGCGGTGCGGCGGCGTCTGGCGGATATTATGTATCTGCGGGTGCCGACTCCATTCTGGCGCTACGAACCACGATCACCGGCTCCATTGGCGTGTTCGGTGGCAAATATGCGATCGCAGATGGTCTGCGTCAGATCGGCATCAATCCAAGCGCCATATCAGTTGGCGGCGAGTTCGCCTCAGCCTTCACTCTGGACTCGTTCACTGAGACGCAAAGAGAACTTCTGCATGAATCGCTGGAGCGCACCTATGATCGCTTCATGCGCATCGTTGCTGAAGGCCGCGAAATTGACGAGACACGCGTCAGAGAGATTGCGCGGGGGCGCGTCTGGAGCGGCGAAGACGCTGCCGCCATCAATCTCGTCAATGAAACGGGCGGCCTGATTGCAGCGATTGAAAAGGCGAAAGAATTTGCCGACATTCCTGCTGACAGCGAAGTTGCCATAAGCTATTTCCCGACACCTCGGCGCGGATTTGAGGACTTTATCGCTCAATTCTTTGGCGCTTCTGCTGAGACGTCTGAAGCTGCTGCACGTTTCAACGCGCTGATGGAAGACGAGACGTTCCGGGCATTCATGGACCAGGCAAGTGCGCTGCAAACCCGCCAGACACAGATGCGCGCACCTGTCGTCATCGAAAACTAAACGATCTGCCAGACATCTGAACCGATGTCTGGCAATCCGTCCTAAAGCGGCTGTATCGTCAGAGTAAGCGGCAGCGGAAGTTTTGCGGCCCAGTCTTCGGTGATTGAAATTGGCTTCTCGAATTGTGAGAGCGCCTCAGCTCTGTCCTGCTGTCTGACGCCTGCATCATATCCTTGAGCGTCATCCTTCGCGTCTTTTCTGAAGACGTCAGACTGGCAGATTTCTTCAATCAGAGCGTCATTCAGGGACAGTCCGAGAAACGCGCTCACTTGTCGAAGCACGCTCTCAGGCGCCTTCAGAAAGTCATCACAGTGAATGGCGCGAACTCGGTCAGGCGTCCTCTGGGCTGCTGCGTTCAGCTGTTCACATTGCATCGCCCAGACGAGCGCCGCGATTTGAAAATCGGTTAAGGTTAAAAGGTCGCGTTCAGACTGCGCACCTGCAAACACGTTATCCATGCGAAATATGTTGAACAGTCGGCGGCAGAACACCCTTCCCTCCTCGCCTTTACGCGCGATGGACAGAAGGAAACTCCTGAGATCGGAGTGGATCACAATCGCCCTGCTGTTTGGATTGGCCAGCATATCCGGCGCCAGACGGTTGGCTGCATTGGTCGGCTTAACGACAATCGTTTCGTTAAGCGCCTTCCCGATGTCAAACAGCCCAGCCTCAACGCGGCGAAGAAACCCAACCTGCCCTTCAGCAGCGTTCATGCGCTGTGCATTTGCCAGCTGCATCAGAATGTCCGGCTCTTTCAGAGACAGGTTCTGACCCGGGACATCAAGTGCCCGCGCCAAAAGCGTCGAACAGCAAAAGGCCGTGTGAAATATATACCGTGTAATCGGGTTTGGGTCTGATGGCAGACCCGACAGTTCCGCTTTCGGTCGGTCTCCTGGAAAGGCGCCGAACAGGAAAGGCTGCGCCGAGAGCTCATCTGCGGTCGCTTCAGCCGAATAGAGCCGGCCAGCCTGCGCAAGAACGGGAATGGAAACGGTTTCGGATCTCATCATCACATCCTTGCTCTTAAATATGAAAAAGGCGAGCCGAAGCTCGCCTTTAACGTAATCAATGAGACGAAACTTAGTAGGTCAGTTTCGCAGACATGTAGACCGTACGACCGAATGGATCGTAAGTCGCAGGATAAGTGTTCGCCTGCTCCTGGTTGTCACCAATCAGCTCTGGCTCTTCGTCGAGCAAATTGTCGATACCCATTGTGAAGCGAACATTGTCCGTAGCCTGCCAAGAACCGTTCAGGTTGAAGTAGCTCTTAGCTTCCAGCTCTTCCACAATGTAGTCAGAGTTTGGATCATCATCCGTCACAGAACCGATATATTCCCAACGCAGCTGAGCGGTGAATGGACCGTCAGCCCACGAGAACGTGGTGTTGTGCTTGTAATCAGGTGTTGGGTCGTCACAGAGAAGACCGAACGCGCCTTTACAATCGATTGGGTTTGGATCGCCATCGAACGCTGCGAAGTCCCAGCTATCGAGAACCAGACCAGCATATTGGATACCAAACGTACCTGGAATAGCGTCCATTTCCCAAGAGTAATCAAGGGCAATGTCCCAACCGGCGGTTTCAAGAGAACCCGCGTTTGCAAGGTTCGCAGAAACAAGTGGCTCGCCAAGAGCTGAACGGTTCACAGCCTGACAGAAGATGTTGTTCGGATCCTGGCTCGGGTTCGCATTGTAACACTGGTTCAGGATACCACCGACACCACCAGCCAGCGACGTCACATAACCTGTGATTTCGATGCTGTAATAGTCAAGCGAGAAGGACAGACCTGGAATTGAACTCGGCTGAACAACAAAACCAGCTGTGAGGGTCTCAGCTTCTTCTGGCTGAAGATCAGGGTTACCACCGAAGAGACCTTCGATCTGAGAGTTACGCTGTTGGTAGGTGCCAACATTCGCAACACCAGTTGCCTGACACAGAGCCGCAATGCCGTTTGCAGTTGGGTTCTCTGTTGCAGAACATGGGTCTGTCGCACCTGGGAAGCCGTTACTGACAGAAGAGAAGAGCTCGTTGATGTTCGGCGCACGAACAGCCGTGTTGAAGAGCGCGCGGAAACGCAGATCTTCGATTGGGCCCCACTCACCACCGATTTTGTAGGTCTCAGTTTCGCCAGACGTCGAGTAATTTGACAGACGGAACGCACCTTCGAGAGCAAGAATGTCAGCAAACGGTGCATCAGACAGGATCGGAGCATAGAACTCTGTGAAGACGTCATAAACGTCATATCCACCAGACAGAGGCGGCGCAGAGTTGAAGCCCAGCAGGTTACCTGTTCCGAGGTTATCGTCCGGACGGAAAGAGAATTCCTCTTCACGGTACTCAGCACCGAGCGCCCAACCGATTGGACCGCCTGGAAGTGTCAGGAAGCCTTCTGTGTCGCCATTGATAGACGCACCGAAGATGTTCTGAGTGTACTCAGATTTCGCGTTCAGACCGGCTGAAACATAAGCGGCGGCTTCTGGGGAAATGTCGCCCTGACCGAAAATATCGATCGGCACACAAGCAGAGTTACCGCTTGAGCAGACTGGGTTGCCTGAGCCGTCGTCCGTTGCGTTAACCGCTTCAAGATAACGAGACAGGGAAATCTCACCAGCAAGGTCGACGTTGTCCTGGGTGCGGCCAGTCTGGAAGAAGACGTCATAGCCGATGCCAGGACCGAACTCGCCACGCAGGCCAGTCTGGAACTGGTAAGCGAAGAAGTCATCATTCGACGCACGTGCGCCGGTTTCTTCCATACGACGACCGATGAACGGATAAACTTCGCCGTCAACAGCGTCGCCATAAGCCCCGTCGATGGATGCCAGAACTGAACGCTGCTCAGGTGTCAGGAACGGGTTGTCCGTTTGAACTGTCACAGTCGTGAAGGCTGGCGTAGGCGCGAGCTGTTGTGGAACCTGGTTGAAAGCAGCCGTGAAGCGCGCATAGGCTTCAACTTCTGGTGTGATTTCATAGCGAGCCACAGTCGTTGTATTAAAACGCTCTTGCGGAAGCTGCAGATAGTTCACAGGCGCATAGTTATAGCGGTCACTGTTTGCACCGGAACCAACCCATGGACGAACCTGACCTGGCGCATTGTTGTCGAAGATCGCCTGACCAGTTGACCCGTCTGGGAATGTGAAGGTGTCAAACGCGTGGCCTGCAGGAACACCTGAAGAACCGCCTGGTTCCAGACCGGTCGCACCGTCACCGAGTGCGAAGGTCGAGAAGTCACGCTGGCCCTGGAACACGGCTTCACGCTGAGTGTAGCCCATGTTCATGGTCACGTTACCGCGGCCATCGTCGAAATTGGTACCGATCGTCAGGTCAGCGGTCCAGTACTGAGCATCACCGTGCTCGAGCGTCGTTTCATAACCGAAGTTTGCTTCGAGACCTTCGAAGTCATCTTTCAGGATGAAGTTCACAACACCCGAAATAGCGTCAGAACCGTAAACAGCTGAAGCACCACCAGTGATGACTTCAACACGCTCGATCAGCGCTGGCGGGATGTTGTTCAGGTCGACAACACCGGCAGATGTTGTTGGAACAAAGCGCTTGCCGTCAACGAGGACGAGCGTACGAGACGAACCGAGGCCACGAAGGTTGGCTGTTGCCGTACCGTTACCAGGGTTGTTTGACGTACGGTCAAATCCTGGAATGGCTTGTGGCAGGCTGTTCAGAACATCCTCGGTGTTGACCGAACCGGTCAGCTCGAATGTTTCTGCATCAACGGTTGCGATTGGGCTGTTGGCAACGAAGTCTTGCTTCTCAATACGAGAACCCGTGACTGTGACTGTTCCCTGGCGCGCTTCGCCGTCGTCCTGCGCAATGGCAGGCGCAGCAAAAGCACCGCCGAGCGCACCCGCAAAGACGGATGTCGCCAGAAGGCGATTTTTAAAAATATTCCCGTTCACGTTATGAACCTCCAGTAAAACGAAATACTTGGACCGACACCTGAATGGAATCGGCAAGTTGTGGTCGGAACCCCAGTCTCCGAACGGGTAAACGCTAAGGGGCGTGTCACAAGACCGTCAATGGCTAGTTACAATCCTGTCATGGTTTGCTCAAAACTGTGGCAGAAAGTCCTCAGTTTTGTGACAAACCTCCTAATACCGGAGAGGTTTCGGCAACGCTTAGTATGGCGAGCGCCGTGAACAGGACAAAAAATACTGCCGTTAATGCGTTTAGAACAATAATTGTCCGAACGACAGAAAGAATCCGTCCGGAGTGATAGACCACCCGGAACATCCTGTAGAAATAGATGACGGGAGCAATCAACAACACCAACACAAACCACATCTGCCCCAACCAGAAAAACAGCAGCCCAATCCCGTGAAGAATATAAAGCCAGCTCTGGACATGCAGTGCCGAAATGACGTGGTCATAGACATAGTGTCTTTTGCTGAAAGGATAGAGCAAGATTAAAAGCAGGATCAGAATGGGGGTCAGTGCCAGAGCAACCCTTGGCGCCCAGGCCTGAATGGACGCGTATAGCATCCCCTGATTTTCATACGCGTCGGCTATACGATTAAGGGCGTAATGGACAAAGCCACACATCTCTTCGTCTTCAAGATCGCAGGTGGTATTATCAATCTTGTGCCGATTGACGCGACCGTCCTCCAAAAGCCAGGGCTCTTCAGGCTCAACAACCTCTCCGTCGCCGTCCGAGACTTCCTCCTCCGGGGACGCGCCGATTTCGTCTGACAATTCGTCAAGATCTCCGGTGACCTGGAACCTCAGACCTCTGCCGGCCTCTCCCTCCACTTGTGAAAAGCCAGGCTGCCCCGGGGTGGCATACCGGATCTCGAACCAGCCCTCCGAGTCGCCATAGGCGAACAGCAAGAGAAAATACAGAAAACTCGTCAGTAGATAGAGGCGAAATGGCGGGACAAATCTCTGCCGTTTGCCATCCAGATAAGACCGGGTGACACGACCGGGTTTGAACATCAACGCCGGCAGGGTTCGCATAACGCGACCATCCAGCGACAGAAAGTCGCCCATAACCTCAGAGACGAGCCCCCAGATCGGACGGTGAAAATTCTGAGCGAGCTGCCCGCAATTTCCGCAATAGCGCCGATTAACTTCGGCGCCACAATTCCGGCAACTCTGATCTTCTGGCGCCCCGCCAGGCTTACCGCCAGACAGCGCACCTGCTGATGCTAACGCTCCGGTCTCTAATTCACCCGACATATTACCCCCGCAAATGTCGCAAAGAGCGTAGAATCTACCGGGGTTTATTCATCCCGGCAAATGTAACGCGACCGGTGAACATCATCAGCATTGTCGATAAACCCGGTCAGGCTCGGATCGACGAGGTTTTTCGACACGGCAAACCACATCGGGATCACCGCCATATCGTCCAGCATGGTCTGCTCAGCCTGCCTCAGAAGCTCGGCGCGCGCATCCAGATCGCGCTCGCGATCGGATTGTGCCATCAGCGCGTCATACTCCGGGCTGTTATAATTGCCGTAATTCATCACACCGGTGGCGCTTTCCAGAAGATAAAGGAAGTTCTTCGGATCGTTAAAGTCAGCAACCCAGGCACCGTCGCCAATCTGGAAGTCACCCTGACGGAGTAACGCGTACTGAACCTGCGTCTCTTTCTGCAGAATTTCAGGCTTAACCCAGTCCGCAATTTCCATCCAGCTCGACTGAACGGCAGGCGCGACGCGTGGGTTATCATCCGTCGAACGATAGGAATACTCAAACTCCAGCGGATTGTCCGGGCCATATCCAGCTTCCTTCAGCAAGGTACGCGCTTCCTCCTGGCGCCGCTCCAGCGACCAGTCAGCCCAATAGACTTGGGCACCACCATTATAATTAGCCGTGCCAGGAGGCACGAAGGAATAAGCAGGCTGATATCCGGCAGTGAGCACTTCATTCACCATGAAGTCACGGTCCAGCGCCATGGCGAGCGCATTCCGCACACGCAGATCCTGAAACATCTCAAGATCAGTGTTGAAGGAATAATAGGTCAGCTGAAGCGTTGGCGCCGTGCGCACCCAGCCTGGAAACTTCTCTTTCAGCTCTTCGGTTTTCTGACCATCAAACGCGTTATTGATGTCGAGGCGGCCGGTCTGGATATAACGTTCAATCGCGTCGAGGTCGTCATACGGGTAGTAAATGACTTCCTTGAAGCAGAGATCTTCGGCCCCTGCGAATTCAGGGTTCGCGACAGAGCGAAGGAAGTCACCAGTCCGGAACTGAACAAGCTTGTAAGGTCCATTCACAACGATGTTTTCGGGATCGGTCCAGTCATCACCGAATTCTTCGATCGCATGCTTCGGCACAGGGAAGCTCGTATAATGCTTCAGAATACCCGGCAGATAAGGCGCCGGATAGTTCAGCTGAATTTCGAACGTCTTGTCATCGATTGCTTTGACACCGAGTTCGTCAGCGCCGACTTCACCCTCGTAAAACTCCTGAGAATTTTTTATCAGGAACAGCATGCTGGCATATTGAGATGCGGTTTCCGGCGTCAGAATGCGGCGGAAAGCAAACTCGAAATCCTGCGCCGTGACCGGCACACCATCCGACCATTTCGCGTCTTTCAGCTTGAACGTCCATGTCAGGGCGTCATCGCTGATCTCATAGCTTTTCGCCATGCCCAGAACCGGGGTCGCATCCGCGCCATCTGTGAAAAGTCCGGTAAACATGTCGCCAATGACGATGTTTTCCCATTGCGAAGAAACTTTGTGTGGATCGACTGAGTCCGGATTTGCACTGATTCCCCGTCTCAGGGATTCTGAAGTGTCTGTGGTTCCGCCCCCGCAGGCGGCCACCCCAAGACTAAGGGCAAATGCAAGCGCTTTGAATGATCCACCAATGTTTGGCATGCGGTTCGGGTCCTTGAACTGTTATCTTCGGATTGGAGATTGTCGCGCACATGAGTACAGTGCAAGAGCGACTTACACTTTGTTTGATCAGAACGGGAAGAAATGAAAAAGTTTACAGGTTTAATAGGCGCTTCAGGCCTCGCTTTGCTGATTTTTGAGGCTCAGGCGCAAGATAATTCCCCGCTTCAGACCATCTATGAATGCGCAGAGATCGACGACGGCACTGAGCGACTGGCTTGCTATGACAACGCAGTTGGCCGCACGCGTCAGGCTCAGGAAGCCGGCGAGTTTCAGACCATCACCCGACAGGAAGCTGAAGATGTCCAGAAAGACGCCTTTGGCTTTTCAATGCCGAGCCTGCCGAAATTCCGGCTGCCGAGCTTTGGCAATGAGGGTGATGAGGTCAAACGCGATGATGAAGGCGATATTTCCGAGGTCGTCCTGGTGATTGACCGCATCACAGAAGATCGCCTGGGCAAGGTGTTCATCGAGTTTGAAAATGGTCAGGCCTGGCGTCAGTCGGATAGTAAGCGAATCCGGGTCAGCCGGAAGCGTCCCCCCGAAAGCGCGACCATCAAACGCGGCTCATTCGGTAGCTTTCTGATCAAGCTCAGCACGGGCGAGAGCTTCAAGGCCAAGCGCGAGGAATAACCCGAGGCTACCGTTCTTTCGGATCGACGGCGTCACGCACGCCGTCACCGATAAAGTTCAGGCACAGAAGGGTAATCGCCATCACAACAGCCGGGAACAAGAGCATCCACGGACTGGACGACATCTGCTCCTTGCCCTTGGCGATCAAGACGCCCAGAGAGGTCAGCGGCTCATTCACGCCCAGCCCGATAAAGCTCAGAAAGCTCTCGAGCAAAATGACCTGCGGAATGATCAGCGTCATATAGATCACAACCGGGCCAACGACGTTTGGCACAATGTGTTTGAAAATGATCGCCTCTCGGGAAACACCCGCCGCCTTGGCCGCTTCGATGAACTCACGGTTCTTCAGAGATAGCGTCTGCCCTCGCACGATCCTCGACATGGTCAGCCATTCGACCGCGCCAATGGCGATGAAGATCAGGAATATGTTTCGGCCAAACACCGTGGTCAGCAGAATCACAAAGAAAATGAATGGAATGGCGTACAGCGCATCCACAATGCGCATCAGCACCTGATCAACCTTGCCGCCGAAATATCCGGCGACAGCGCCCCAGGTAACGCCAATGACCAGACTGACTAGCGTCGCCATGAAACCAACGGCCAGGGAAATCTGATAGCCGACAAGCAGGCGGATGAATTGGTCACGTCCAAGCCTGTCCGTCCCCATAATGTGAAGGTTCTCGAATGTTGGCGCGATACCGACCCGGTCTTTGTAGATCGTGTCGTAATCATGCGGCCAGATAAACGGGCCAATCAACGCAATGAGTGTGAAGACTGAAAAAACGCAAATCGCTGTCATCGCAGCCTTGTTGCGCCATAGGCGCGCGCGCGCATCATCCCAGAGTGAGCGTCCAGCAACTGCGGCCGCTTCAAGCGCCGCGTCATTCTGAGGGTTTCGGGTGCCAATCATGTGTACTTCACCCGTGGATCAAGAATGGCATAAAGGACATCGGCGATCAGATTCATGAGTAGGATCAGAGACGCAAACAGGATCACAACGCCCATAACGAGCGTATAGTCCCTGTTCAGGGCCCCATCGATAAAGAAGCTTCCAATGCCTGGCAGACTGAACACCCGTTCAATGACGAGCGAACCGGTGACAACGCCAACAGACGCCGGGCCGATATAACTGATCAGTGGCAGGACGGCGATTGGCAGGGCATGTTTGAGAACAACTTCGCGTTCCGACGCGCCCTTAGCTCGTGCCGTGCGAATATGATTGGAGCGCATGGCTTCGATCATGCTGCCGCGCATAATCCGGGAAATACCCGCGATATAATAAAGAGACAGCGTGATGATGGGGAGCGTGATCGTATAGGGCGTCATACGCCCGAGATCGAGCCCGCCCGGAGCAAAGATCGGTATCCAAACCCCGAAGATCAGTGCCGCGACCGGCCCCACGACAAAGGAAGGCACAGATATCCCGAGCGTCGCAAAGCCCATTAATCCGAAATCAAGTGCCGAATTTTGCCTCAGACCGGCGATAATCCCTAATGATCCGCCAACCAGAAATGCAAGCGCCATCGCGCATCCGCCAATCGTGGCGCTGACTGGAAAGCCCTCGCCTATCAGCTCTGCAACAGAGCGGTCTTTATTCCGCAAAGACGGGCCGAAATCGAGCACAGCAACGTCTGTGATATAGTCTAAATACTGCTCATGCAGTGGACGATCGAGGCCATATTTTGCCATGATCTGCTTTTCGATGGCAGGCTCAAGCTTGCGGTCCATACTGAACGGACCACCGGGTGCCGCGCGCATCATGAAAAATGCAACAGTGATTACGGCCAACAAAGTTGGTATAGCAATCAACAATCGTTTGAGGATGAACAGGAAAGATATTCGGGATAAAAAACGAGGCACGAAACCTTTACTCACTTCACCAGATGGACGCCGAAACCTGAAGCCGGTTCTGATTCCGTAAGAAATAAAACCGAAGGCGGTAGTACTGGCACGGGTTTACAGCATTCGACAAGAGCGGAACTGGTTTTCATCAAACTCAGGAAAGATCAACATCACGTCATGTCCGATTTTCGACAAATCACAGAAAATTTCTTCGTTGCACCACAAATAACGGCTGAAGATGTAAAAGCTGCCAGAGAGGTCGGCTTCCAGGCGCTCATTATGAACCGTCCCGATGGCGAAACCCCCGACCAGCCAGACACTCAGGAGCTGATCGATACTGCCAATGAGCTTGGGCTCTCCTTCTATCACATTCCCATTGTCGCTCCGCCGGAAGCTCAGGATGTCGAGGCCACCGTCAACGCCTTACAAGAGCTGGACGGCAAGAAAGTGCTCGCATTCTGCCGATCGGGCACACGCTCGGCGACCTTATGGGCCTATGCCATGGCGTGGCAGAACCAGATGAGCGTCGGGGATATCATCGGGTATGCGCGCGATGCAGGATACGATTTGAGCGGCCATACGCCTCGCCTCACTGCAATCGCATCAGGCTAGGCGCTGATCGTGACGATCAGCGGTCAGTAATTTTCACGATCACTGTTGAGGATGACGGAGCATCGGGTATTTTACCGGGCTCCGTCGCCGCTTTCATCAAAGTGAGCCCGATCAAAGCGGCAAACAACGGTCGGATCACACGCCAGCAAATGAAAGTGATTTTGTCGGTCACGAGAATGTCCCATTTTGGTCTTAGGCGACAGGTGAGCAAACATTAAGCCAGTGGACCGGCATCAAAAATTGGGACATACGAGCCGGGGTCGAAAACGGGGAAAGTTTGTATGAGTAAAAACTGGTTATCGGATTTCCAATTCGAAGACGGTGCTTTTCTGGTAAAGAAAACAGGGCATACCGTTCCGATGAATCTGGGCCTGTTTGGCGACATCCTCGTTTGGATGAGCTTCTTTACACTCGCTCAGGGCTGGCGTCTCTGGCATTGGGCGCGCGGACATCGCGCACCGAGAATCGCTTTCCTGCCCGACCAGCCTCGCCCCTGGTATTTCATCTGGCCTGTGCTTCATGCTGCTGGCGCAAAAATCGAAAAAGATCTGCACAAAGCTGATGTGATTTTTCAGTTCGATGATTCGACCCATTGCAACGCGAAACGTCCTCAAGTCACGCAATCCGTGAAATACATCAATTTTAATTGTCTCGACGTGTCGAAATCGCTGGTCGCCAAGGCGTTTGAAAAAGTGTCAGGCTATTCTCTCGCAGTTGATCCAACGACCTATACCGGCATGATGGTTGAAAAATCTGAGATAAACGCCGCCCATGACGGCCGCACGCTTCAAGGCCCCGCTGCCCGCCTGGAAGGCAAAAGCTATCAGCGACTGGTTGATAATCAGATTCCGGGTGATCTTGTGGAAGATTTGCGGACGACCGTCGTCGCGGGAGAACCCACAATCGTGTTCCGTAAACGGCGTCCGGTGCATCGCCGATTTGCGAATGAAAATTGCGATGTTCGGCTGATGTTGCCCGGTGATTGTTTCTCGACCGACGAATTGGCGATTATTCGCTCTTTTGTCTCCGAGATCGGTCTTGACTGGGGTGGCGTGGACGTGCTGCGGGATGCCGGAACGGGGAAGATCTACATTGTGGATGCGAACAAAACCGATATGGGCCCTCCAGTTGCATTGCCCCTTGGACAAAAGCTGAGAGCCACCCGATTGATGGCACGCAAATTCGCGGCAAGTTACGCTCCAAAGGTCCGATAACAGTCGGCCAGGAACTGAAGAGAGAGAATTCGGGAATGGCGACGAAAATCCCATTTGTCCAGAAAATGGATTTCGAATACGGCAAAGTCACGCAGATGAGCCCGCTCATCCGCCGCGTCATTGCCGACAACCCAGGCTCTTTCACCTATACAGGTACGGGCGTCTACATTATCGGCACCGGCACTGTTGCTGTGATCGATCCCGGCCCCAACACGGAAGCGCATTTCGAAGCGCTGAAAGCCGCGCTGGAAGGCGAAACCGTGAGTCATGTATTCGTGACCCATAGCCATATGGACCATTCCCCTCTCGCCCACCCCCTCGCCGAATGGGCTGGCTGCAAAGTCTATGCGAAGGGGCCAGCTATCCCGACAGAATCCGAAGTTCGCATGGAAGCAGGCGACGACCTTTCTTTCCGCCCGGACGAAACCATCGGCGAAGGATTTGTCGCCAAAGGACCAGACTGGACGATTGAAGTCATTGAAACGCCGGGACACACATCAAACCATATCTGCTTTGACCTGAAGGAAGAGAATGTTCTCTTCTCCGGTGACCACATTATGGGTTGGTCAACAACGGTGATTTCACCGCCGGATGGGAATATGGGGCAGTATCTGGACAGTCTCGCAAAGGTTCGCGATCGCGGCTTCAGTGCGATATTCCCGACCCATGGCCCGCCTGTGATCGAAGATCCGGTCGGCTTCATTCAGGCCTATATCGACCACCGCAAAGCGCGCGAGGCAGCCATTCTGTCACGCCTTCAGGCTGGCGATACGCGCATTCCGCAAATGGTGAAAACCATCTATGCCGACATTGATAACAGACTGCATCCCGCCGCATGCCACTCAGTGCTCGGTCACATGATCCACCTCGTTGAAGAGGGCCGCGTAACCGTTGAAGGCCTGCCGGACATTACCGGCACTTACGAGATCGCGGAAGCAAACTGATCAGAGAGACTGACCGGGACGCTCCCGATCAGCTTGCTTGTTCTGATAACCGGCTTTCGAGCTCATTTGAAATCGCTTCAACCCGCTTGGCATTCGCGCCGAGATCGGACAGGCCGACCCGCGAAACCGATCGGATATCCACGCGGCTGCCATCACCTTCAGGGCGGATACGAACGGCGACATCGTCCTTAAACCCGAACCATTGCGTGCTCGCTGTCGCTTCCAGAATGCCCCGGCCCTGGCTGCGGGTCACAAATTCCATATCCATGCTCGCAAGCACTTCTTCAGCGACCTGAAACACAGTGTCTGGTGCCTGCGCTACGATAATCGGCTCGATCTCTGGATAAGCCCTGGCCTGCTCGTCCGCGACGCGCTGACCTGCCAGGTCTTTCCAATAGAAAACATCGCTCTGCATACCGAGCGCGACCTGCGTATCCCACATGAATTTGGAGAAGCCGCCAGACTGAGCTTTCTCCTTCTGGGCCTCGAAATTCTGCTCAATGCGGGTAATGACAGGCGAAATGACCGGGTCAGCCTGCACCGGATTACTCTCATCACCGCGCAATTCCATCATGGCATCTGTGAACATGATCGGATCAGACCAATCCGTCTGAACATCGTGAATTGGCGGCAGGCTTTCAGCGACGGATTTCATCGCGAGCAGGCGCCCCATGCATAATCCGGCAATCAGCAAAATCAGGATCGACAGAATCACTGTGCGCACGCGCGGCGCTTTAATCAGCCCCAGCAAGAGAAGAACCAGCCCTGCCAGAAGAACAGCGGTCGTAAACTTCGCGCCCCAGTCACGGGTCAGCGTTCCCAGACCTACCTGATAATCCCAGAATTCGAACTTTACCCCCAATGCTGCAACCGCAAACCAGACCGGTAAAGCGACAGCCAATAAGAACACCAGTCCAGCCAGCCAGAGACGAATACCACCTCGTCGACTCGAATATGCCATAGGGTAACTCCAAACCTGTGAATTCATTGTCTTAGCGCGACTATGCGCAAAACAAAAATCGGAATCTCTAACGAGGCGAGGTATTTGACCCGAGGTCCAATGACCGCCATATCGCTAGCCTCATTCTCACGGACGAATCTGCATGCCATCTTTTGCACATCCAAATTTGTTCCGCTTCGCCATTCTATTTGCGGCATGCGTTTTGATTCTGCCGGGCCTGTCGAACATTGAGACTCTGGTATTTGACGAAACCCATTACGTGCCAGCCGCACGCAGCCTTCTTTCGCTGACCGAGAACCGGAATCCCGAGCACCCGCTCTTTGCCAAAGAGGTGATTGCGCTCGGAATCTGGATTTTTGGCGACAACGCCATGGGGTGGCGCCTCCCTGGTGCGCTTCTTTCAATTCTCGGCGTTCTGGCTTGTTTTGAAATCGCTTTTCGTGTTTTCAGATCACCAACACTGGCAGCTCTGACCGCGCTCCTCATCCTCTTCAACATCATGTATGTTGTGCAGGCACGGACAGCCATGCTGGACACCATCACATGGCCATTGTTTGCCATGTCCGTCGCGGGTCTGCTGATCGCTACGGATTTGAAGTCGTCAAAAGGTCTGACAGCAGCTTTGCTGATTTTGTCCGGCATTTTGCTCGGCCTTGCAACGGCTGCGAAATGGACGGCCGGAATCTACGCGGTTTTCGCGCTGATCTTTCTGTTCGGCCAGCGTCTTCAGGCGACACTTAAGGCCCGGCGTCCTCTATTAGACGTTCTGTTTGGCCGCGGGTTTCCGACCCTCTCAAATCTCAGCTTTCTGGTGGTCGGAGCGCTGTTCGGCGTGCCCAGCCTCCTCGCCTATGCGGCAACATTCATTCCGGCCTATCACCTTGAACAGGACCCGCTGACCAGCCTCTTCGACCTCTTCACCTTCCATGTCCACATGATCGAGCTGCAGACCATGCCGCTCGCTGAAAACACTTATGAAAGCGATTGGTGGAGCTGGCCGCTCATGCTGGAACCCATCTGGTATGAATTCCTCGACACACCCGATGAGAAACACCGCGCAATACTTTATCTTGGCAATCCGGTGATATACTGGGGCGGACTCCTCGCACTCGTCGCGTGTCTGGTTGAAAGTCTGCGCAGGCAGATCGCTTTACCCTTTCGGATTGCGTTTGTCTTTCTGATGAGCTGGCTGGCCTTTGCCATCATTCCAAAGCAGATCGGCTTTCTGTTTTATTATCATGGCTCGGCCATTATCATGTGTTTTGTGGTGACCGCCTGTGTCTCGCTCGTACCGAAAGGGAAATTAAGGAGGGGCGCATATTGGAGCGTCCTGACGGCAAGCGCCATTGCGTATCTTTACTTCCTGCCCGTGGTCTACGCGACGAAAATGCCTCAGCATCAATGGCTGAACTATATCTGGCTGGACAGCTGGAGCTGACGGCTCAGAGCCTCCCCCAGGTAAATCGGGATGACATCACGAAATTCCAGACCGCGCCAACGAGAATGCCTGCCAAAGCTGACACCGTCCACATAACGCCTGTCTGGCTGAACAGATAGGACGCCACCCCCACATTCGCGATCGCGCCCAGCCCGCAGATCAAACAGAAGCTGCACCAGCCTTTCACCAGCGCCCAGCCTTTCAGACGGACATCATGAAAGGTCAGTAGATTATTCAGGAAGAAATTGAAGGTCATGGCAGCCAGCACAGCGACGGTCTGGCCGATGAGAAATGAGGCCCCGAAGCCCTGAAAGACCAGCATCAGCATGGCCATATGCACCAGCACGCCCAGTCCGCCAACGACCGCAAACAAGGCAAACCGGGCCGGGATGATATGGCCCAGCGCCCGGTCATACAGCATCATTAGGAATTGCAGAGCCGTTGGCGCATCCAGCTTGCTTTCGCCCACTTCACGTCCCCGGAATGTGAAGGGCACTTCGTGAAGCCGGAGCGGTTCTTTGCTGGAGAACACAATATCGAGCAGGATTTTAAAACCGCGTCCTGAGAGCGAGGGAATCAACGACCGAAAGTGATCTGCCGACATTGCGAAAAAGCCGGACATCGGATCGCTGAGATCAGCTTTCATGAACCGCGATGCGAGTTTCGTCGCAAAGGCCGATTGCGATTGTCGCACATCTGACCAGCCATCCGTGCCGCCCCCCTCCGAATAGCGCGTACCAACCGACAGATCGGCCTCGCCACTCAGCACAGGGCGAACAAGGTCTGGCAAAATTCGCTCGTCATGCTGCAAATCGGCGTCCATCACCGCCACAACCCGGCCAGACGCCGCCAGCGCGCCCTCTATGCAGGCCGAGGCAAGCCCTCGCCGTCCAACACGCTGGATAAGCCTGACATGACGATCTTCGGCAGCGATTCTGCGCACCAGGTCAGCTGTGCCATCCGGACTGTCATCATCGACAACAATGATTTCAAACGAAATATCAGCCAGAGCCTCACCGGCTAATCGGATCGCCTCTGAAATATTCCCCGCTTCATTGCGCGTCGGCAAAATAAGAGAAACGTCGATCTGTCCAGTCACGCCATCATCCGAACGGCTGATCAATAGAGGGAGAAAAAGCCGTGAAGAGTTTGGGGCCATCCTCAGTGATGTAAAGGCAATCCTCTAACCGCACGCCAAATGCGCCAAACTCATAAATGCCAGGCTCGTTTGAGAAGCACATGCCGGGCGCCAGCGGTGTCTCTTCGCCGCCAACAAAGTTCACAGGCTCATGGCCATCCAATCCGATCCCATGCCCCAGACGATGCGACAGGCCGGGCGTTTTATATCCGGGCCCATAGCCCAGGCTTTCATAATATTTGCGGACCTCAGCATCGACCTTGCCAGCGGGCGTCCCAATCTGCGCGGTTTCAAGCGCGATTTCCTGTCCGCGCTTCACGGTATTCCAGACATCGCGCTGTTTCTGCGTCGGTTCACCAAACACCCAGGTGCGCGAAATGTCGGATTCATAATCATGAACCCCGCACCCGCAATCCATGAGAATGATCGAGCCCTCCTTCACCGTCTGCCGCGAACCAGACCCGTGCGGATATGCGCTCGCCTCATTCAGCAGAACCATTGAAAACTCGACGCTGCCGCCGAGCTTCGATGTGGTCTGGCTCATAATGGAAGAAACATCGAACTGGTTCATACCCGCTTCGATCTGCGGATAGAGATGTTTATAGGCCGCCAGCGTGATATCATTGGCGGTCTGCATCAGCGCCAGCTCAGCAGGCGATTTGAACATGCGCACACCGCGTGTCACCGACATGCCCGAGACAATCTCGAATGCGGGCGCGGCTTCCGCAATGCCTTGCGAAATGAAATGGCGAACCGTTTCTTCAATGGCAATCTTGCCCTCACTCAGGCCAGCATCGGTGAGTACACCCGCCACCAGGGCAAACGGATTTTCATGCTCATTCCAGGTACGGATGCTGATATCGACCTTCACGCTTTCGCGTATGGACGGTTCTTCAAAATACGGGGTAATCGCGACCGGAGCGCCATCAGCCGGCACAATCACGCCGGTGAAGCGTTCAGACCGCCACCATTGAATGCCGGTGAAATAGACCAGCGCCGAACCCGCCTCGAGCACCAGCGCAGAAATCCCTTGCGCCTGCATCAGAGACTGTGCCTTTTCTAATCGCGCCTGATGTTCGTCCGCAGAGATAGGCTGCGCGGCCGCAGCCATATCTGGCAGCTCATCTTCAGACCGTGCCGGACGCGCCGCGAAGGCACCCAGACCGCTTGCGACGCCAAGTCCGGCCGTCGCCTTCAGGAATTCCCGCTTGCTGAATGGCATGACCGGTCTGTGTCCTTGTTCTTCAGGATAAAAACCAAGTCGTAGAGGGAATCCCTAAAGCGTCAACTCACCCGCTTAATAGGTTGGCAGTTTATAGTCTTTGAACTGCTCGCGAAGCGCCAGCTTGTTGATCTTGCCAGTTGCCCCCAGCGGAATGGCATCCACAAAGGCAACATCATCCGGCGTCCACCATTTGGCGATCTTGCCTTCGAGCTGTTTGAGAATCTCTTCCTTCGTCGCAGTCTGACCTTCATGCAGCTGCACGATCAGCAACGGACGCTCATCCCATTTCGGGTGGTAAATGCCGATAGCCGCAGCATTCGCGACCTTGTCATGGCCTACCGCAAAATTCTCGATATCGATCGATGAAATCCACTCACCACCGGATTTGATCACATCCTTCGAACGGTCCGTGATCTGCATAAAGCCCTGGTCATCAAGGTTGGCGACATCGCCTGTGTCAAACCAGCCGTCTTCATCCAGAACGCTGCCGCCATCGCCGCCAGCGCCTTTGTAATAGGTGTCGACAACCGCCATGCCGCGGACCAGAAGATGACCGGACGTCTCGCCATCGCGCGGCAAGTCCTTGCCTTCGTCATCGACGATCTTCATCTCGACGCCGAATGGCGGACGCCCCTGCTTCAGTTTCGCAGTAATCTGGCTGTCATAATCCAGCGCTTTCTGTTCGGGCGTCAGTGAGCCTATCGTACCAAGCGGCGAGGTTTCCGTCATGCCCCAGGCATGACCGACTTCAACACCATATTTGTCCTGGAAGGTCCGAAGAATGCGCTCAGGCACCGCCGAGCCACCAATCACAACACGCGTCAGATCCGGCAATTGCAGATCGTTCTGCTCAAGATGCTGAAGCAGCATCAGCCAGACGGTCGGCACAGCCGCTGAAATCGTGACCTTATATTTGGTCAGCATTTCATAGATGCTGGCACCATCCATGGCAGGTCCTGGCATCACCATTTCCGCCCCGATGGCCGGACAGGCAAAGGTCAGCCCCCAGGCATTGGCATGGAACATCGGCACGATGGGCAGCACACGGTCATGGATGGAAATGCCAAGCGCGTCGGTCATACCGGTCATCAGTGTGTGCAAAACGTTGGAACGGTGAGAGTAAAGCACACCCTTCGGATTGCCCGTCGTACCGGAGGTATAGCAAAGCCCGCACGGCGTCGTTTCGTCGAAATCGCCCCAGACGCATTCCTGGCTCTGGCCGTCAATATAGAGCTCATACGCAATAGCGTTTTTGAGCTCGGTCGCCGGCATGTTTTCAGGGTCACAATAGATGACAAACCGCTCAACCGTTTCGAATTTATCTTTCACAGCTTCGATCAGCGGCAGGAAGGTCAGGTCGACAAACAGAACCTTGTCTTCGGCATCATTGGCAATCCAGGCAATCTGGTCAGGGTGAAGGCGCGGATTGATCGTATGCAGGACAGCGCCGATACCCATCGCGCCAAACCAGGTTTCCATGTGGCGACAGCCATTCCATGCCAGCGTCGCCACACGGTCTTCCTTTTTGATCCCGTCGCCCTTCAGCGCATTCGAAACCTGTTTAGACCGGTCGTAAATCTCGGAATACGTCTTCTCAACGATCGGGCCTTCCACTGTTCTTGTGATCACACGCTGACGTGGATAATTGATCTTGGCATGCTCGATCACCTTATTTACGGTGAGAGGCCAGTCCTGCATTTTGCCGATGATGCTCATATATCTCCCCTGAGATTGACGCCTGTTTGTGGTCGTTGGCATGGCAATAAAGCCATTTTGGGTGATAGGGAAAGCACGGCACGAGAAAAGTTCAAGCCTGCCCGTCACGAAACCTTTGTTGTCGGCCACTATTTTCGTAAAAATTCGCCTGTTCTCATTATATGGACCCCTCTTATGAGCCAATCTGCCGCAGTATCGCTATGTGCTATCGCCTTGTTTTTAGTGGCATGTTCACCCGAATCTGAAATATACGAAGGCGCGCCTTCCCCAGTGGCTGGCAAGCCAACCCCAGTTTCGGCAGAGCGCGCTTCCCTTCCGGAAATCTTTGACTGCCTGCGCGAAAACAAAGGCACAGCCATCGCAGCGCATCGTGGCGGCCCCTATCCGGGCTATCCTGAAAACGCGATCGAAACCATGCAATACAATTTCGATCGAGGCGTCCGCGTGTTTGAAATCGACATTGCTGAAAGCCAGGACGGCGTGCTTTTCCTCATGCATGACCGGTCTCTGACGCGTACGACAACAGGTGAAGGCTTTGTTGCCGAATGGGATTGGACGGACCTGCAAACGCTCAGACTCCGTGACAATAATGGCGAGGTTACGGGCTTTGACATTCCAAGCCTTTCAGACGCGCTCGAATGGGCGGTTGAAACCGGCGCTATCGTCGAACTCGACAAAAAACCCACCACCAGCTTTGCCAATATCGTCTCCGCTGTTGAGGCTGCAGGCGCCGAAGACAATGTCATTATGATTTCTTATAATGATGATCAGGCCTTCGAAATCGCGCGCATCAATCCCGACCTTATGATGACGGCTAGTGCATTTGGCGGGCGTGATATCCGGAAGCTCGTGGATGGCGGTGTTAATCAGGACAGTCTCATCGCCTGGACCGGCACGAATGAACCAGACTTTGCCGCCTGGGATCGCGTGCTGGATGAAGGTGTCGAGGCCGCATTTGGCACGCTCGGCCGCCCCGGTGAACGCCTCGACGACACATACCTCGCCGACGGTAATGGTTCAGAGTTTCAGGCACTGGTCGATGCAGGCCTCACCCTCATCGCCACCGACGCGCCCCTCGAAGTCGCCGAAGCCATCAATGGCGACGATATCGCCGCTGAAGTGTGTGGGCTGTAGGGTAAACGATAGACCGGGCATTTGCCCGCCTGCTTTTGCCAGGAGACAGGCTGGTTTGCCACCTACCGGGCCTTCCGCTCCATTTTCCTCATGTACCTTTCCATGAACTCGTCATAGGAAATATTTGCGCGTTCGCGGGCAGATCGCCGAGGTGTTCGCGCTTCTTCCTCTCGCCACAGCATGTCGAAAAATTCATCTTTGGTTATCGGCGATGGGTTGTTTTCAAACTCCTTTAATAGAGCCCGCCCAGCCGGGTCCGACTTGGATGCAGGGGCATAAATGATCCTGTTTTCAGAATCCCGATAAACCCAGTCATACCAGTCGTCTGAAAATCCTTCTGTCGAATCTTCAGGATCCCAACGCCCCGCTTTTTTCAATCGTTCAAAATTCGCCTGTCGAACCCAGTCTGGTTGGCAGGAATGAACTTTCTCCCGAGCCATGATCACACCAGTCGTGCGATGCCGGTAAACAGGTTCGCCGTTTTGCCGAATGTCCAGAGGTTCCCATTTCGGATTTCCGAAAAACGTCCGAAACTCTGACACTCCCAGATCAATAGGTTTCGTCGGTAAGATTGGAAGACTTAGGGAATATCTGTCCAGAACTCGAGTAGCGGGGTGAAATGGATGCCAGATTGACCACACAGCCACCCAATACACAATCAAGCCGAAAGCCAGCAAAAAATTTACGCTGCCTAGTGTTAAGTCGAGCCATCTAAAATCGTGACGTATCAGACCAGTCAACGCATGCACTAGCTGAGTCAGTAACGCGAGAATGGCGATAACGATGAACCACTCGACAGGTGCGACAGTTGCGTTAGATGGCGCACCGCCGCGAAAATATTCGGCATCGCATATCTTTGTCACGATGAATTCCAGGCTGAACATTCGGCCCAAAACGGCAAATGAGACCAAAACCAGAAACAGACTTAGCGTGACGCTTGGCACAAACTTCCGTTTCTGCCGGTCACGAAAGCGTTTCAAGGCGGATAATCGCGTCATGTTGGGCAAGTTACAGAACTAGCAATCTGCCGTCTATCTACTTATAAGGGAAAGCGCCCGCACTCCGCTGTCACCAGATAATGGCAACAGCAATTTGATTGTCGGGATTAGCGAACTTGCTGCAGATGCCGTATCCAGCTTTGGCTGGGCTACCGAAAACTGATGTTCGCTTGATAAAGCCGTTTAACGAGCAAGACGCACCGATCAACTCACCGGGCAGACACCCGCAGTGTTGTAGGAGTCCCGCATGTCAAACATCAGCTGGCGGCTCGCGCTCAGGCCCTTTAAAAGCTGCATGGCATTCGGATCCCCGGCAGCCTGCCCGACGACAGACGCAGAGAGTTGAGAGCTTGCCTGCATGGCATCCACGCTATTGGCCGTCATCTCATCCGCCGTTTCCTGCAAAGCAAGGTCCAGTTGCATCTGCTCTTCGTCCGCTTTTTCACCGGCCATGTTTTCCATGCAGGAACAGACTTCAGAAACAGTCACATCAAGGCTTTCGAGCCAGTCGCGATGATACTCATCGCCCATCACGATTTCGCAATTTGGCTGGAACGCGTCTGAAACCGGGTCGGCCTGCACAGACAGGTTTGCAAGTGCCGCTATGCCGATCAGGCCTGAAACTAAAACTCGCATGGAAATCCCCCATCGCCTCACTGCTGCTTACGAAGTCAGTACAGCAAACGTCTCATGAATACCTTCTGAACGGACAGTCCAGTTTTGGTTCAGGCTATCAGAGACGCAAAACTTCTCTCTTGCCAAGTCGCCCGCAATCCTCAAACACATCTCCAACACAAAACACAGGGGAGACACACCATGCCGCCATATCGCGTGCTCAGCCGTTCCATTGCAGGAAAGACAGCCCTTATAACCGGAGCCGCCTCCGGCATGGGTCGCGCCACGGCGCACCTTTTCGCCCGCGAAGGCGCGAATGTTGTGGTCACAGATCTCAGCCAGGAAAAGGTCGATGCCGTTGTCGATGAAATCAAAGCGGCGGGAATTGAGCATGTCGTGGGATGGGCGCTTGATGTCTCAGACCATGACGCCATCAAAGCCATCATCCCAAAAACGGTGGAGCAGTTCGGCGGGCTTGATCTGCTCATCAACAATGCCGGCTTTGCCCATCTCGTTCCGTTCACCGCCGAAGGAACTGAGTATGATGATGTGTGGGACCGCAGCGTTTCCGTACTCCTGACGGCGCATCAGCGCATTGTCCGTGCAGCCCTGCCCCATCTGATCAAATCCGGCGAAGGTCGCGTGGTCAATATTGCCTCGACCGAGGGTATGGGCGCGACGGCGGGGAACTCGCCTTATGTGGCCGCTAAACATGGCGTAATCGGCCTCACCCGAGCCATGGCTGTCGAACTTTCCCGCGAAGGCATCACCGTGAATGCGGTCTGCCCAGGCCCGATCCATACCGGCATCACCGAAGGCATTCCGGATGAGCATAAGGAGCTGTTCGCCAAACGCCGCGTGCCGCTTCGCCGCTATGGCATCCCCGAGGAAGTCGCGCACATCACGCTCAATTGCTGCCTGCCTGCTTCAAGCTTCATGAATGGTGTCGCGATCCGCGTGGATGGCGGGCAATTAGCCCGAAACGCCTGATTTTCGATCTTATCTCCGCCCCGGGTTGACCCCTGATTGCAAACAGGTTTCAAAACTTCGGACTGATTGCGAAGTTGAGAATGCATGACGGGCGCTGTTCCATACTACATGTCGGAAGATGCCAGGACCGATCAGGATCCTGACATCGCCTTTTACAGGGATCACGGCTATCTGATAAAGGATTTCGGGTTCGATCCATCAGTGATCGATGAAGCCGCCAAAGCCAGTGCAGAAATCGGCGATGCTGGCTTTGTTCGTGCTCAGGACCTTTGGCGACGAAATCAATCGGTCAAATCAATTGCCTGCCATAACGCATTGATGGACCTTCTGGATCGGCTTTACGGACGAAAGTCTTTCCCGTTTCAGACGCTGAATTTCGCGCGTGGCAGCGAACAAAAACCGCATAGCGACACCTATCATTTCTCATCTGATCCGGAGCATTTCATGTGTGGTGTCTGGGTCGCGCTCGAAGATGTATCTGCTCTATCGGGTCCACTGGAATTCTACCCGGGAAGTCATTCTCTCTCGATATTGGCGAAGGCAGATCTGCCCGGCCCGAGCTATGCCGAGCATTACGAGCCACTGGTGGCCCAGCGCATTTCAGAACATGGTTTCAGACGGCAGACCGCCCTACTGAAAAAGGGCCAGGCGCTTATCTGGGCGGCCAATCTCGTCCATGGCGGCTCGCCAATTGAGGCGGCGACATCCAGCCGCTTAAGTCAGGTGACCCATTTTTATTTCCGCGACTGTGTCTACACAACGCCCATGCGGATCAAAAATGGCGTCAGACATATACGATCCATCTACAGCATTGCGGATGGCGATTATGTGCCACAGAAACAGGATGGAAAAACCAGGCGCCCCGGGGCACTGGTCGCGATCAATAACCGTTTGTCCAATATCATTCGTCGAACGCGCTATTCCTGACACGACGAACCGAGCTGAACTGCGCTAACATGTTTCGCTGTCCGGACAGGAAATTTGTCCGTGTTACTGTATTTCAATCACAAAAAGCGTTACTGTGACTCGAACGAGGGAATTGGATTGTTTCGAACCGCTGCCATCATGGGTGTCATTATACTGTCGACAGGCATGGCCTGCGCGACGAATGCGCGTGTGCTGCAGCGAAACTATTCCCAACAGCCCCATCAACTTATCATTTGTTCATTCGGCTCTCCGACCTCCGACATGGAGTTTGCCAACACTCAAATGAAAGATGTCAATTGGCCGGACTATCTCGATCACAACGTTACGATCACGGAATTATCCCGAGGCCGGTCGACCAATCATACGCCGACTGCCCTCGGACCAATCTCAAATGATCTGCCCTTGTCAGCGCCACAACGCCTGAGCTCTGCGTCAGAGTATGGCTGCGCAACCAACAAGAACACAATCATCTTTCTCGGCCAGGATGGAACGGAACGCGGTCGCTGGTCGCGCTCTGTTAGCACATCCGAAGTGTTTGACCTGATCGACCAGAATACGGTCGGACAAGGCGGCAGCGGAGCCAGTGAATTTCATCGATGAGTGCTGAAACTTTCGGGCCGGCTATTGTGCTGGTCGCGCCGCAAATGGGCGAAAACATTGGCGCTGCTGCGCGCGTGATGGGAAATTTCGGACTGTCCGATCTCCGCATAGTCGCGCCCCGTGATGGCTGGCCGAACCCGGCCGCCGAGACCTTGTCTGCCGGAGCATTCGAGGGTGGGGTTGTCACACCCACTGTGTTTGAAAAGCTGGAAGAGGCCGTCTCTGACCTCAATTATCTGATCGCCACCACCGCCCGGCAGCGCGGTATGGAAAAAGCGGTCTTCTCCACAGATGAAGCCACCGCAAAACTTGCAAGCCATGCAGGCAAAACCGGCGTGCTTTTCGGCGCGGAAAAATCCGGTCTGCCGAATGACGCTGTGGCTCTGTGTGACGCTATTCTTACCTATCCGGTGAATACGGCCTTTGCCTCCCTCAATCTGGCGCAGGCGGTCGGCGTTTTCGCCCATGCCTGGGCATTTGGAACCACAGAAACCGCAGAGGCAGGCCTTAATCCGCCCGCCGACCGGCAGGCCCTGATCGGAATGATGGAACATTTCGAAGACGAACTTGATCGCGCGGGCTTCTTTTTCCCACCTGAGAAGAAAGAGGTTATGATCCAGAACCTCCGCAATGCCTTCTCACGTGCAGGCTGGACGGATCAGGAAACGCGGACTTTCCGCGGCGCCGTAAAAGCCCTTGCACTGGGCCGTGGCAAAGCCCGAATAGACCGGAAAGACTGAGCGAAGTCAGGTGCCGGTCCGGATATCCCGCAGGCTGAACGTCGGCAGAATGTGACAAAGAAATCCAAGGAAGAAATAGTCCAGCATCTGGTTCACTTCAGACCATTCCTGAAGAATGTAATGCCCGACCAGCAAAGAGGCCATGAAGGCATACCAGGCATAAAGTGTCCATGGCTTGAGCCGTGATACCAGCAGCGCCGCCCCCAAAGCCACTTCTATGAAGGGAATGACCGTAAGATAAAGCTGAGTCAGCGTCCCTGGCAGGGTGATCCGCAAAGCTTCGTTCGCGAACTGCCCGGAATAATAGTCCGCAAAGCCACCTCCGCTAAAGAATTTGCTCGTTCCCGCCGTCAACAGGATCAATGCCATGAGGCATCGGGCCACAATTTCCACACATTGCAGCTTTCGTCGGTCTATCATTCCATCCTCCCAGATGATTTGGTATTGGGCTCATGCCTCTGTAAAATCGATTTCAGCTTCCCATGTTTAAAACGAAAATGACAGCTCCGTCAGACGATTATAAACAACATGCCGGATAAAACAGACAAACCCTCCTCACGCGAACTGTTCATCTGGGCGGTCCCAGCCTTCGCTGGTCTCGTCTTCACAGTGTTCGCCCTTATTGTGCATCAAGGCGTCGAATGGGGGCTGGGCTTTACGCTGTTTGGCCTGCTCTATTTTCTTATCCGGTATGGCGGACGAAACATTGAAACTCCGGATCAGTAATTGCCGGACAGCGCTTGACTTTATCTCCATTTTCCGGCTTTTAGCGCGCTTCGCCCCGTTTAGTCGGGTGCGGAAGCATTTCCAGACGAAGTGGATTCCGGTTCGTCGTCAGGAAATGCGCAAAAAGAACTTATGACGGGTTGGTTGGTGTCCGCCGTTGAAATCGATTTCCGCATGAGGCGGCAATCCGGACCCGGTCGATAAAAGGATAACGATATGTCTCGCAGGCATAGCGCGAAATACAAAATTGATCGCCGCGTAGGCGAAAACATCTGGGGCCGCCCAAAATCACCCGTCAACAAACGTCAGAGCCGCCCGGGCCAGCACGGCGCCGCGCGTCGTGGTAAGACCTCTGACTTTGGCACACAGCTCATGGCGAAGCAGAAGCTGAAATTCCATTATGGTGACATCACGGAAAAGCAGTTCCGCAAAACCTATGACGAAGCGGCTCGCCGCAAAGGCAACACGGCTGAGAACCTCATTGGTCTCCTCGAAAGCCGTCTGGACGCCTTCGTCTATCGTTCGAAATTCGTTCCAACAATCTTCGCTGCGCGTCAGTTCGTGAACCACGCCCATGTGAAGGTGAACGGTGTTCGCACGAACATTCCGTCCTACCGTCTGAAACCAGGCGACGTTGTCGAAATCCGTGACCGCGCGAAAAACATGGCGCTGGTTCTGGAAGCTCTCGGTTCTGCTGAGCGCGATATCCCGGAATATATCGACGTTGACCCGAAAGCGATGTCGGCAACTTTCGTTCGCATTCCGGAACTGTCTGACGTGCCTTACGCCGTTAAGATGGAACCAAACCTGGTCGTCGAATTCTACTCTTCGTAAGAAGACAGAAAACTAACTATAAAAAAGCCGCCCGGACATCCCGGCGGCTTTTTTTATTCCTCGTCCGTCTCAGACTGTTCGGTCGCGGCTGGCTGCCAGTTCGGATCAAAGCCCGCCAGCACTTCATCCAGATTGTTGTCAATGGCGCGCAATACCATGATGATGGTTTCAACGCTTTTGATCAGCGTGTCCTGATCCACATTTTCAAAATCGTCTGTCGGCTTGTGATAATCCGGGTGGTCTTCAACGCCGAGATAAAGGTGCGGGATGCCTGCTTTCAGGAATTCGCGATGGTCCGACATCATCGTCCAGTCATCCTGCTCAGGATTATCCCCATCAAACCCGATATCCAGATCGAGCGGAGCTTCTTCCGAAACCGCCTCGAGAACCGCCCGCAGCGAAGGCGTGCGCGGCACACCACTCGCCCAGAGTTTTCCATTATCCGCACGTGAGATCATATCGAGATTGAGATTAAAGACGATGGTTCCCGGCGGCAGACCGCCTCTGTCTTCCAGAAAGGCTTTCGCGCCGTGACTGCCCTGCTCTTCGCCATCCAGAACAAGCAGCAACAGGCTGTGTTTGGGTGGTGACTTTTTCCGCGTAAAATGATCGGCAATCGCGAAAAGCGCCGCCACTCCCGACGCA
>CEPO01003905.1_pt1 | contig 77597 bp, 67 predicted proteins | sample 530481 | NCBI WGS metagenome assembly CEPO01 (sample SAMEA2620198, study PRJEB7988) | marine metagenome | biome: marine biome (ENVO:00000447); feature: surface water layer (ENVO:00002042); material: "saline water (ENVO:00002010), including plankton (ENVO:xxxxxxxx)" | depth 5 m
CTGCCACGGCGTATCCAGCGCGAACGCGTCCAGCGTTTCGCCATACCCGTTGAACCGGGTCTGCATGGACACACCATACGCGCCCAGCGTGCCGATCTCGATCACATCGCCCTCGCGGATGTCTTCCGGCAGGAAGATCGGGCCGGTGATGACATCAGCAGAATCGCAGGTCGGGCCAAACAGTTTGAATGCCTTTAACCGTGGGGAATGTTCGCCGTCATTGCGGATGAGGCGCGTCGGATAGGGCCATTTGCAGTGCGCTGCATCATAGAGCGTGCCGAATGCGCCGTCATTGATATAGACCGCATTTCCGCGCACCAGATCAACATGTGTCAGAACAGATGTGCCTTCGGCAACGAGTGCGCGACCTGGCTCGCACCAGAGTTCTGCCTCACGCGACAGCCCCATACGGTCAAACGCGTCCTGAATGACGACCGGGAAACGCTCCAGCGCAACCGGTTCCATGCCGGGATAGGAGACAGGAAAGCCGCCGCCAACATCAATAATGTCGACGTCCACGCCGCCATCAATGATAAGGCGCGACAGCGAATCCATGTGAACCGACCAGGCATACGGATCCATGCACTGGCTGCCGGGATGGAATGACATACCGAGCTTTCGCGCATTGGGGCGCGCCGCCATTAACAGGGCAGGGACATCATGATGGGACGCGCCAAATTTGCCGTCAATCGGCATCTCAGCGCCCTGGTTGGACACGCCAACACGCAGGATCAGATCAAGGTCTCTTGCCTGGCCTGTCACTTCGAGAATTTTGTCGAGTTCAGCCTGGCAGTCATACGCAAACGTCCGGACGCCGAAGTCAAAATAGGCGCGGGCAATCGCCGTGCGCGATTTGACCGGGTGCATGAAGTGCATCTGGGCATCTGGACAATGCTCTGCCACGAGTTCCATTTCAGGAATTGATGCTGTGTCGAACTGTGTGATTCCGGCCTCAAACAGGGTTTTCAGAACCCATGGAGACGGATTGGCTTTCACGGCATAAAGCGTTTCGCCAGAGAAGTTGGAAAGAAACCATTTGGCCGCCTGACGCACCAGGTGCGGGCGGCAGCATGCAATGGGCCTGTCGGACGCAGTTTGCCGGATCAGGTCCCAGGGCGAGTCGAATGTCGACATGACACGCTCCGTGTTCAAGTGAGAAACCTAAACCGGCGTTAGTGCGGGCCGCAGACCTATATTGCTTTCGCAGGGAAAGGAACATGGATCCGATGTCCGCCGGAACGGGGGATTTAGTTAGTCTTAGCCACGGAGTAAACCTTTAATTTGTCGGAAAAGTGCATTTTTCCTGCCCGGAGAGGCGCGTTGACGTAAAATTATGAATATTCTCTGATAGTTCTGGCTATGACAGCATGAACTGAGGGAAAAAACCTGTCAGTCTTCAGACGGGCCGAGGATACAAACATGCGGGAAAGACAATTTATTTCTGCCGTGATCAGTGCTTTGTCATTGGCCGTACTCTCCGGGTGTGGATCGGACGATTCTGTCACCCGAGTTGGCGCGTATTCGAGCGATGAATCCCGGATTATTATCGCCGGCAGTTCTACGGTTGCCCCCTTCGCCACAAGTGCGGCGGAATATTTCGGAGTGAAAACCGAATACAGCACGCCTGTCGTTGAAACGACTGGCACGGGTGGCGGATTCAAGATTTTCTGCCAGGGCAATAGTGGCACGACCAGTTCAATTGCCACTGCGTCCCGTCCGATCGCAGATAGTGAGACTGAACTCTGTGCCGAGAATGGCGTGAGCGACATTCAGGAATTTGCGTTTGGCAGTGATGGCATTGTCTTCATGAATGCGCTGGACGGACCAGAACTTACGCTCAACGATCGGGAGATCTTTCAGGCTTTGGCCGCGAAAGTGCCCGTCGACGGAGAGATGGTGCCAAACCCCTATCAGTATTGGTCTGAGGTCAATCCGGAATTGCCCAATATTCGCATCGAAGTTTATGGGCCGCCGCCAACGTCCGGAACGCGCGATGCGCTGGTCGATCTGGCACTGAAAACTGGCGCACTGACGTTTCCGGAGCTGGAGGCGCTACAATCCTCTGACCCAGACAGTTTTCATCAGGTCTATGAGACGATCCGGACCGATGGTCGCTGGCTCGATGCCGGCGAGAATGACACTCAGATCATTCAATCGCTTCTGCGCAATCCGGAAGCTGTCGGCGTCGCTGGGTTTTCTTATCTCGATCAGTCAGGTGACCGTGTGAAACCGGCACGGATTGATGGCGTGCTGCCAAGCTATGAAAGCATTCTGAGCGGAGACTATGCGCTGTCCCGGTCGCTTTTCCTGTACGTGAAACCTGTCCATCTCGAGAAACGCCCTGCGGTGAAGGCGTTTCTTAAAGAGGTGTTTAGTGATGCGGCTATGGCGGAAGGCGGATATCTTCTGGAGAAGGGCCTTATTCCGCCGTCAGAGGACAATCGAAACGCTATTTTGAGCCGTCTTGAGAAATAGCGTTTCGAAGCTGAGCTCGCGAACAGTTAGGCGATGAATTTCATCCGCTTGTCGAATTCGGACCAGACGCCGCCCTCACCGTGCCAATTGCCTTCGGTCGCACCTTTTGAATACTCGGTTGCGCGCGCTTCAAAGAAGTTTGCGTGCTCAACGCCATTCAGAATTTCAGTGAGCCACGGGATTGGGTGTTTATCGACGCCGAAGATCGGCTGAAGCTTGAGCTGTTGCAGACGCCAGTCAGCAATATAACGGATGTATCGCTGGATATCTTCCGGCGTCATGCCTTCCACTTCGCCGGCTTCGAACGCGAGCTCGATGAATTTGTCCTCCAGCATCACAACCGTGCGGCAGCTTTCCGTTATGCGCTCGGCCAGCTGGTCATTCATGATGCCGGTTTCTTCGCAGAAGGTGTGGAAGAGCTTGATCATGCCTTCGCAATGGAGGCTCTCATCACGCACTGACCAGGTTACGATCTGGCCCATCCCCTTCATTTTATTGAAGCGCGGGAAGTTCATCAGCATGGCAAATGAGGCGAAGAGCTGCAGACCCTCAGTGAAGCCACCAAAGACAGCCATGCTCGTGGCGATGTCTTCATAGGTTTCGCAGCCGAACTGACCCAGATAGTCGTGTTTGGCGGCCATCTGTTCGTATTCCATGAAGGCCGAGAATTCAGAATCCGGCATACCGATGGTTTCGAGAAGGAGTGCATAGGCCGCGATGTGGATCGTCTCCATATTGGAGAAGCATGCGAGCATCATGGAGACCTCTGTCGGTTTGAACAGAGGCATATAGTTTTCCATATAGTTCGCGCCGACTTCGACGTCGGATTGCGTGAAGAAGCGGAAGATCTGCGTGAGGAGATTGCGCTCCTTATCGTTCAGCTTCACAGCCCAGTCTTTACAATCCTCACCGAGCGGCACTTCCTCGGGCATCCAGTGAACCTGTTGCTGTTTCTTCCAGAGATCATAGGCCCACGGGTACCGGAAAGGCTTGTAAGCCCTTGAAGGAATTAAGAGTCCCGGTTTGTCGGTGATGATGCCATCGGCCATGATGTGCTCCACGAGTCGCGTTAACTACAAGATATAGTGCGCCGGTTATCCCAATCACGCAAGAGATGGTATGTCGCAGGCAAAAGTTTTCCACTGTTAACGACTGCCTGTGGAGAAGTTCTGCGGCTTGGCATTGGGCAAAGTGTCAGGAAGCCCCCTCTTCAAGGGATGTCGTGAAGGCTAGTGGGTTGCTAGTTTCAGGATAAGAAACAAGGGAAACGCATATGAAGCAGCGTCTGAAGGAAGGCCTCATCACTTTTGTCACCAGCAGTCTGGCGTTGTTCGGTGCTGGGGCAGCACAAGCCGACGAGGTGTCACTGGCCCGATGCGCAGCCCTTTATGATCATTATGATGGGTATGTGCTGGAAGGAGAGTTTTCTAAAAGTCCGGTGCTCCTTCCAGTCGATTATGAGATACGGGCAATAGCTGCGCGGACACTTGCTGAACAATTGGGAGAACCACAAGAATGGGACGATCCCGAGCCGTTTCCTGAGGCCGGTCCAGTGGAGTTCTATTTCAAAAGCGTCGACATCACCAAATGCGATAACCGGCTTGGTCTGGTGCCCGATACGCATGGCCCGGGCACCTCAGGGAGGAAAGACGGTTACAGTTTTACACGACCTGACAATCTGGCCTGTGCCGGAACATTGATCACGGCAACACTCGGGCTTGATCCTGAAAAGGAGAAGACTGTCGTCGAGAAGGTTGAGGGCCATCTGGCCTCGATTTTCCATTCTCTGGCACTTGTCGGATGGACCGCCGAGGATGCGAATGTGTTGGCCGCCGCGGTGTTTGACGAATGGATTGAGCGGCTGAATACAGGTTTTGCTGAGACGAATGGTGACAAGCTGTCCGGACAGAATGAGCTGAATGATTTCACGCAGCAATGCATGTCTGGTTATCCGGTTTCGCAGGTGGATCTGTTCAGCGTGGAGCAAGGGTCACGAGAAACCTACTGCATTGCGCAGCGCCAGTTGGGACGACAGTGCGATGACGCGCTGACCCTCGCCCTGGAAAGTGAATAGCCGAAGAGGCTCCGACAAGGTGCCGGAGCCTCAGCAGGATCAGAACCGAAGTCTCACCCCGCCATTGACGATGAAGCCGTCATTGCGAGACCAGATATCTGTTGTCCAACGGCCCGAGGGCGCGCGGGCCGGAAGGAGGATCGGCTCCTCACGCGTCTGACGGACATTGAGAATGTTCTCTGCATTGATGAACCAACTCGCCGGACCGATGGTGATCTCGCCCAGAAGGCCGACATCGAGGAAGGAGTCACTCCGCATACGGAATGGGCTGTCTTCGACGCGCTGTTCGCCAGTGTAATACATTTCCAGCCCAAGCCGGAATTCGCCATGGCGTTCCCACATCGCGACCATGCCAGCTGAATGTTCTGGCGTAAGGGCAATTTCGTGCCGACCGCCTAGGCCATCGGGGTCACTGGAGTCGAGATAGAGATAGCTGCCGGTGATCTTGAAATCCCGCCAGATGTAGCGGAGCAGCAGCTCAGATCCGCGTAGCTCTGAACTGCCCTCAACATTGACGAGTTCGACCCGGTCAAGCGGCCCGCCTGGCATGCTGGCGAAGGGGGCGAGTTTGGTGACGCCCTCAACATCAGAGGCAAACAGGGTGAGATTGGTTTCGAACCCTCCGGCTTGATAGCCGACATCCAGAGAGGCCGTCTGCGCCGATTCTTCCGAGAGACCCGTGAGCGGGGCGAGTCGGGAGAGACCTGCCGCTTCGATTTCCTCCACAAAGGGCGTGGGAGCGAAATAGCCCTCTGCAATGGATGCGCGGATCGTCCAGTTCCCCGGCCGATAGAGCAAGGATGCGCGCGGGCTGACCTGAGTGCCATATTCACTGTGCTCATCCAGACGTGCGCTGAGGGAGACCGACAGGTCTCCGGTCAGCTCATGGTCGACCTGACCGAACAGTCCGGGTACGTCATAGGTATAGTCAAAACCCGGGAAGGTGTCAGACGAATAGATTTCAGACTGCCAGGCCAGACCCAACACCCAATTTGTCTGGTCGTGCTCGCCAGCCAGCGTAGCTTCAAGAAGATAGCTTTCATGGCTGTCATCCTCGATGACGCTGCCGAACTGATGTTCATGATCCTGCACCATGGCGGAGGCGCGGATCTGAGCCGTCAGAGATTCCGTCAGCGGCGTACTTCCGATGAAGCCACCATCCATGCGGTTGGTTTCCTGAGACTGAACAAAGGGCTGACCATCGGGCGCTGTGCGGCCAGCCCGCGTGCCGCCGTCACGGTCTTCGCTCATAAAGCCGAGCGTGGCATAAATGCTCGACCCAGTGTCATCCTCCCAGAACAGGCGCGGGCGTGCGGTCACGCGCTCATAACCCGGCATGTCGATCCAGCCATCCTGGTCGAAATCTTCAATACCCTGCCGGTGAGCGCCTGTGGTCAGCGAGAGGCCGAGCGAGTCATTCACGGGCATGGCGACATAGCTCGTCACATCCTGACCGTTCTGAGACGTGGCATTGACGAGGATCTCGCCTTCGGCCTCATCACCCGGGCGGCGTGAAAGGAGGTTGATCACCCCGCCAAGTGCAGAGCCGCCATAAAGGGAAGAAGCCGAGCCTTTAATGACATCAACGCGGCGCAGATCGGTAGGCGGGATCTGAAGAAGACCCAGTGACGAGGCCTGTCCCCCATAAAGCGGCAGACCGTCGGCGAGCAGCTGTGTGTAGCGGCCATAAAGTCCTTGCACGCGGACATTGGCGGCACCGAGGGCGGGGGACGTGACTTGAACCCGAATGCCGCCGGTTTCATTCACAAGCGTCGCGATGTTTCCGGGACGCATGATTGCTTTTTCTTCGATTTCCTCGCGGTTAATGGTTTCGACCCGCATCGGGTCATCCTGGGCAACCCGGCCCGACCGTGAGGTGGAGACGATGACGGTGTCCATTCGGGCGTCATCATCATGGGCATGGTGATCATGATCGTCATCATGGTGCTGGTGTTCGGAAGGTGTTTCGCTGTCCTGCCCAAGCGCTGGCAAACCTGCCAATGCACACAGGGCCAGTGCAGCAGTCGTGCTGCGCAGATACTCTGTCATTTTGGAATAATCCTGAATCTTGAATCAAACTGAACGCACTGGTCCGCCAGCGCGCTGTGAGATCAAATTCAGGCTCGGGGAGGGCGGTAGAGCAGGCCAGGCGGGCGCGTTGCGACCCGTGTTTTGCCCTCAGGGCGGAGCGCCTCTGAAACAACGGGCGAGATAATGTTAGCAACCCAATCGCGGCCAATCATATGGATGTGACACGACCCGCATTTATGCGTGTGATGATCATGTTCGTGGTCATGCTCAGAAGCCTGTCCTTGCGGATTGGCTATTTCGACGTGATCGATTTCACATTCGATCGTCAATCTGTCTTCTGAATGGTGCGCATCGGCAATGGGTGTTGCAATGAAGACGACCGCCAGCAAGAAAGCCGTCAGACACTTCCAGAGTGAGGATGCGCGAAACCCTGTCATAGGTCTTCGGATATCAGCAGTTTGAAATGATGTCACGACAAAGCCCGCCAATGGGGAACAGGATGGCTGAGCCCGTCTGACACCAGGGCCCGGGCCTTAGACGCCATCCACAAGTTGATCGGCGAGCGCAATGCGATCGGGTCCAACCTGTTCGGATGTGACCTCGCGCATCTGTTTCAGGGCGGACTGAGCCTCCTCGGATGTGAGGCCAGACAGCCTGAGCAGCATATGCGCCACAAAGCCCGTCCGGTGAATACCGGCCGAGCAATGCAGATAGAGCTTCGGGGCGGGCGTGTCAGAGGTGGCGGCGCTGATCGTATCGGCCAATTCCGCAGGATCGACCTGGCCAAGCGTCTCCATGTGGCCGCCCGAGAGCGGAAACCAGACCCAATCTGCCCCCATTTGCCGGCTGAGCTTTTCGATCGCCGGCCCGCCCTCCCGCTCGCTGAGCAGGGTCACGCAATGTGTCAGCCCCAGCTCTTTGAGGCGCGGAAGGGATTTCTTCCCCGGCCTGGGGCCGAGGATAAGGTTATCGGGTTTGAGTTTCAGGGGCATCTGATCAACCAGGCTTCGGTCTTCCAGTTTAGAATGACCGCAACTGGTTCAACAATCCCTCATAAAATTCATACCCCATTCGATCCTGTTAAACCGGCCCGGCAAATACCGGCCTGACACTGAGTGGGCTCTTACTGGCTTTTCCATTCATTGTCGGCGTCCTGGGTCACGAGTGTCAGTGTCTGCCAGTCAATCCCGAAGAAACCATCGAACGGAAAGTGGATCGCCGCGATATAGCCAGGTCTCAAATAGCTCCACAGAACGGTAGCCCCTTCCTGCGCGCCCAATGGACCGCAAGGCGCTGCCCAATTTGAGCTTTCGAAATCAGGTTCGGCATAGTCATTTATCACCTCAAGCCCTGAAAACTCATCATATTCGAGACGGCATTCATCGGAATAGGTCGCGCCTGACTTTATGGCAGCATCTTCAGCGATACGGGGTATTGCCGTCATGTAACTGGTTTCCGCATCATAGCGGAAAACCGTGACGACAGGATCTGACCAGCTGTCTGACTGATCAAAGCCAAATCCTTCTGTGTAGTCTCCGGTGGGCGCGACGTTGGCTGTGAGCGCGACGGGGAAGTCCTCCGAACCAGGGTTCAGCGTCGACGTCTGTGCACCGCAGCTCATGGCTCGGTAGATCAGAAACTCACTGTCCGACAGAGCCGCATCATTGACTGACCAACGGCAGTCTGTGGCTAACTCATCAGCGCCGCCTTTCGGCAGGTGCATGAGATATCTCGCCTTAGACGGGCACATTCCTGTTTCAGGCAATTGGTCTCCCGCGGCGCAGTACTCGGCCCCGGACGGAGGAGCCTGTTCCACGGGGCTCGCCTCAGAATCGCCAGCACAGGTGCTGAGCGTTGAGAGCAATTCGCTCGCATCGTGCAGCTCATAATGGCTTTCCGGCCAGTCATTGCCGGACCGATTGCCGGGGCTGTAAACCGAGACCGACAGGGTCTCAGCAACGGCAATTTTCTTCATAAGCGGATCATCTGGCTTCAGGTCTTTGCCGAGCCAGTGATCGTATTCGAATGCGGGATCATCGGTGAAGCTGCCGGAAAACTCGGTTTTATCGGCTATATGACTGTCGGTGTAGACATACATATCCACGCGCTCATTCTCGGTCGACGGAGACGCGCCGTTGACGGACACATTGAAACCCGAATCATGCGTCACAATGCGAAGTGAGGATCCTTGAATATTCTCGGTGACGGCGGCGCAATATATTGGATCGTCTGGCGAATCGACAGCGGAGTAGCGAAGGAGTTTCCATGACCCTAGCTGGCCATATGACGCCCAACTTAACTCTGTCGGTTCCTGCTTGCATCCTGCTGCAATGCTCGCGATCGCGATAAGTGCAGGCAGACCCAAAAAGCTGTTATTCATCAATGGTAAATTTCCCAAATGTGGCCAGTTTTCTTGGGGAATGTAGTTGATCCGCTGAAAGCTAATCAACTCGACGAAAGACAGGTTGCGCTGGTCATCTGTACAGTGTGATGGGTTGGCGATTTCATGCCCGGCCGCAGGCCGAGCATGGGGGCAGGTTTGAGGTTTCACATTGTGTATCAAACGGGTGGGCGGGTCGTTCGCCCGCTTAATTCATCTTGCGCATTTCCTGGAACTGGACCTTGGCGAGCCAGCCCGATGGGCCTGATCGGCCTCGGGAAAACGGTGTGTAAGACATTTCGATATAGATCGGATCGGCTGTAAATTCGAATTCATCAGCACCCGGACGACCTGATTTCGGCTCGAACAGATATTTCTGATAGATTTCAAAGTCAGTGTGTTCGCTGGTTTCCTTCATCACCCAGTCTTGACCAAGGCAGGACGAAAGAAGGTCCCGCACCTCGCCAATCGCGGCGCGGGCTTCCGCCTCGCGAGCCTCGGCTTCCAGGCTGCCGGTTCTGGCGTACAGCTCACAATGATAGGTGTAGAGATCCGTTCCGAACATGTCGCGAATGATGCTGGTCCGGCAATCATCACCGAAGGCATTTGTGTTTGCGTGCCAGCGATGATTCAGCTCCCGGTCGCCCAGCATGACTGGCTCACCGCGAAAGGCGGAGAAGGCGTTCTTTTTGCTTCCTTCGGTGATCACAACTTCCACCGCTTCACACGTATTCTGAGTGATTTGCGGAGGCGTGCTATTGCCACAGGCGGTGAGCAGAAAAGCGGGCAGAGCGAGATAGGCAAATTTCATGTGTGCGTCCCAAAATTACAGAATTCAGAGGAGCTTAGACCGTGTCGTCGCAAAACTCATACCCGTTCAGGGGGAATGTCTAATTGCTCAATTCCGGATTCGGGCTTTTCCAATTCTGCTTTACAAAGCCATTGCGGACGCGCTGCGGGTGATTGCCGACATCGACACGGTTGAGCACTTCGCCGGTTTCAAAGTCGATCACGGCAACGCTGTCTGTTTCGCTTTCCGAAATCACACAGGCTTCGCCATCGGGTGACACTGTCGCCCAATACGGCTTGCCGGCATACTTCACTTCAGTGAACTCACCGGTCGCGACGTCGATAATGGTTGTGTAGTCATCCATTGTACCAGCTACGCAGAGCTTGGTGCCATCTCGGCTGATCGACAGACCATGATGGCGGCTGTCATTCACGAATTTGGTCCGGTCGTCCGGGGCTGCGCCATCGGGCAGCTGGAAGATGCGCAGGATGCGATCCGTCTGGAAGTCGTATTCAATCACGCCATTGAAGAAACTGACCTGAAAGAACAGAATCTTCTCATCCGGGTGCATGGCATAGGGGCGAATGGAGTCAGAAAGGTCCGTTCGACCAAAGGCATCGAGGCGTTCGCGCATGTCGAGAATTCGTGCGACTTCGCCCGTCTCGCGATCATAAATGGTGAAGCGCCGGTCGCCTTTGGTGTCATCCTGTTCGGGCGCATCATTGGCCGAGGAGACTGAGCCGATTGACGCATTCAGAATATAGCGCGCATCGTTGAAATAATGGTTCTCATGCGGTGCGTCGCCCGCGAGGAAGCTGCCTGCGTCTTCGCCGGTTTCGACATCGATCAGATGGACGGTGTTGGAGGTCGACGAGGAGACCGCCACTTCCTTGCCATCAGGGGACATGGCCATGTGGTCAGAGCGAAAGCCGGACACCGGAAAGCGCCAGACGATCTCGCCAGTCTCCAGGCTCAGAGAGATGACATCTGCAAAGCTCGGGCGTGAAATGATCAGCTCCGTGCCTTCAAGATTGGAGTACATATCGTCGACATATTGGTTGTTGCCTTCGCCCGGTCCTGCGGCAATGGCGGCGAAAACGCGCTTGCGGATCGGGTCTGCATTGATCTCGGCCATGCGCTCATCATTATCGGGAATTGCGTTCATGCGGCCGATCTGGAAATAGCCGTTTGAAGGATCGATTACCGTGATGGTGCCATCCCAGTTATTGCCCACAAACATGACCCGTTGCAGGCCTTTCTCAGCGGCTTCTTCTTCGGTGGGAACGGGAGGTGAGGCTAAGGCCGGCGTCAAATTTGAGGATAAGGCCAGGGCGGCAAGGCCAGCCAATAGGCGCGATGGCTTGTAAAGCGTGTTCAAAATTTCCTCCCAGATATTTTTATGGGAGGAGCTTACATCAGAATGTCGTCAGAAAGCTATCGGCGCCACGACAAAGTGAGGGCGACGAAGTCTTCTTCTCCTGTTCGGGCGATCGCGCCATTTTTATAATGGTATTCACGCTCGATATAGCTGACCGACATATGTCCAGCATTGGTTTCCCAGCCGACACCGGCCTGAACATCGCCGACGGTGACCTGATCCTGAAGGGTGAGCTGGCCATCTGCGATACCGCGCGTGCGGGCGCGCTGAACATCCCAGACCAACGCTTCACCATCAGCGCCAGCGAAGAGATACCAGTTCGAATTTTTTGTGGATTTGCCGCGTCGGTCGAGATCATAGCCGATGCGCACTTCTGCGCCTGCGCGCGTGGACTGCATATTGCCGACTTCGTCAAAAGAGATGTGTGGGCTTACGGAAAGGTCGAGACCAAGGCCGGTCTGATCGCTGTTCGCATAGAGCGTGTAGCTGGCGTCAAAACGCTGACGGTCTTCATATTCAGGTGTGAACGTGTTGCGGCTCCGATAGGCCGGAATTTCCGTTAAAGATTGTGTAAACCCTGCAACGGCCAGATCGATGCCGTTCGCTTCGCCAAGTGGCCGGGCGACACTGGATTGTAGCTGGGTCTGATTTTGTCTCCTGACTGATTCGTTCAGGACCGGTGAGAGCGACACGGGCGACGTCATTCCCGTGTGTATCAGATCCGTATCAGTCTGATCAGATTGAGCGTAAAGCGTTGTTGAAACAGAGGTCTGCGCGGTATCATTCAGCGCAGACGGGGCGAGGCAAGCCGTGCAACTCAGACCGAGAGCAGCAGCAGCAACGAGAGATAGCATCAGGCGCATTTCGTATTTCATCACGCTTCAACCATTACTTTACGTTCGTTAACGCAGCTTAAATAAACCTTACGAAAAGCTAATGGTAAAGGTGAAATTCAACAGAATGGCTTAATCTGTATTGCAACAGTCGCCATTCTGGAGACACAAAAAAGGCGAGCCGTGGCTCGCCTTTTCTCCAATTGGTTGATTCTATTCGTTATTGGCAGGCAAGGCATTCCTCGTAATCAGTCGGCGCTTCTATTTTAAGTGCGCCTTCCTTCTTGCCCTCTGAGCCCGCAAATGCAGCACGCTGAACAGATTTTGACCGGCAATAGTAAAGAGATTTGAGGCCTTTTTCCCATGCGGTCCAATGCAGCATGTGCAGATCCCATTTGTTGATATCGCCCGGCAGGAAGACGTTCAGTGACTGTGCCTGGCAGATGAATGGGGTCCGGTCTGCGGCGAGTTCGATGATCCAGCGCTGGTCGAGTTCGAAGGCTGTTTTGAAGACGGCTTTCTCGTCGTCAGTCAGGCAGTCAAGGTGCTGAACGGAGCCGTCATGTTCCAGCATGCTGGCCCAGACGTCCGGTGTGTTCATGCCTTTTTCGTCGAGCACGCGCTCTAGGTTCGGGTTCTTCACCGTGAATGAGCCGGAGAGCGTTTTATGGGTATAGACATTGGCCGGTATGGGCTCAATGCCTGCAGATGTGCCGCCACAAATGATGGAGATCGACGCGGTCGGCGCGATGGCCAGCTTGTGTGAGAAGCGCGCCATGACGCCATTGTCTGCGGCGTCCGGGCAAGCGCCGCGTTCTTTCGCCAGCTTCACAGAAGCTGCATCGGCACCCTTCCGGATATGGCGGAACATGGCTGTGTTCCAGGCTTTCGCAGCGGCACTCTCAAGTGGCGCATTCTGAGATTGCAGGAAGGAGTGGAACCCCATCAGGCCAAGACCAACCGAGCGCTCGCGTTTTGCGGCATAGACCGCGCGGGCCATTTCATCTGGCGCACGCTCAATGAAGTCTTCCAGAACGTTGTCGAGGAAACGGAAAATGTCTTCCAGGAACTGAGGATCAGATTTCCATTCGAGGAATTTCTCTGCGTTCAGGGATGACAGGCAGCAAACCGCCGTCCGCTCATTGCCAAGATGGTCAGTGCCCGTTGGCAGAACGATCTCAGAGCACAAATTAGACTGTTTCACAGAGAGGCCGAGTTTGCGCTGGTGCGCTGGCATGGCGTTGTTTACGGTGTCGGTGAACAGAAGGTATGGCTCGCCCGTTTGGATGCGGAGTTCGAGAATTTTCTGCCACAACTTCCGGGCGTTGATCGTTTTGATCACTTCACCGGATTTCGGGCTTTTCAGGCCATATTCTTCATCATTGCGAACGGCTTCCATGAAGTCGTCCGTGATGTTGAGGCCGTGGTGCAGGTTCAGCGCTTTCCGGTTGAAGTCACCCGACGCTTTCCGGATTTCCAGGAATTCCTCGATTTCCGGGTGGTGGATGTCGAGATAGCAGGCCGCAGAGCCACGACGAAGCGAGCCCTGGCTGATGGCGAGGGTGAGGGAGTCCATGACGCGGATGAAGGGAATGATGCCGGATGTCTGACCATTCTGACCGACTTTCTCGCCAATCGAACGGACAGAGCCCCAATAGGTGCCGATGCCGCCGCCATTGGATGCAAGCCAGACATTCTCATTCCAGGTCTCGACAATGCCGTCGAGCGAATCATCAACCGTGTTGAGGAAGCAGGAGATTGGGAGACCGCGTTCAGCGCCGCCATTCGACAGTACAGGGGTCGCAGGCATGAACCAGAGGCGCGATATATAGTCATAAATGCGCTGGGCGTGATCAGCATCGTCCGCATAGGCTGTTGCGACCCGCGCAAACATGCCCTGGAAGGTCTCACCCGGCAGCAGATAGCGGTCTTCAAGGGTCTTCTTGCCAAATTCGGTCAGCAGGGCATCGCAAGAGGGATCAATATGAACACCTTCAACGACTCGCAGGTCAGCCTGTTTTTTCGGCTTACCGCGGCGGAGTGCGGATTTCTGAGCGCTTTGAACCTGTTCTGCAGTCGACATAGCGGACATGGGAATTCCCTGTTGAATGAGCCCTAAACATAATATGGGGATTTAGCTGTAACTTGCCATATTTGGCGTGTTCAACCCTACCCGACGCTAGATATAGTGGGTCTAAGGTTAATCATCGGTCAATACGCCAGAGGAAATCAGATTGGGATTTCCGTGTAAAAATAGTTAATGCCTGTTAACAACTTTGTCACAGTGCGCGAAAAACCCTCCGAGCACTGAGGACGGTGATTGTCCATATACCCGTGATCACAGGCGATCTGACGACGGCATGGCGTGGCCGACTGCTTTCCACAGCAAATTTTCATTGCGGGGAAAAATGTGGGGCTGCGGATCAATTAGGTGATCGTTCTTCGATCAGGGCAAACCCTGATCCGGGCCGAATCAAGCCTGAACCGGGTTAAATCGCCCAGATCTGACACACTATATATAGTGTCGATCAATTCCTGACATTCGGCCAAGAATAACCGCTCAAAAATCAGGCGACGTCTTGAGAAAACCCTGAAATGGACCGGTTTAGCCTCATTTTTGCTGCAAATCGGTACCAATAGCGAATTCGTCGAAAGAACAAGCTGAGTTGTCGGAACTGAATACTTGGTGCCGACGTTACGCTCCAACATGTCATAGGGATCCAAGAGCAAGAAACAGGGGGCACCCTGAGGATTCCGCATGGTCAGGACGTAATTATGAAGCAAGTATTCGGCGTAGCTGCTCTGATGATGGCTGCCGGGCTAACGGCGGCCTGCGGATCCCGGGTCGATGAGCCCGCTCTTGTTCCGGCGCAAGCCGAAACCCGTGGCTATTTACATGACACGACGCAGGCGTCCCGCGTCGATGAGCCGACTTATATCAAGCCGTATGACGCCGCGCCTCTTCCGGTTCAACGGGTTATGTTTGATCCCGCAGCCTCCGAATTCCGCCAGACGACCAATCATATTCGTCGGTTTGACGATTTTGAGGACGAACAGCCCATCCCGCTTTTCTCGCATGTCCAGTCTGTCGCGAGTGCCTTGTCTGAAACCCCCTATAAGGCTCCCGCTCCCGCCCCAGATGTCGTGAAGCAGCTCAGTTATGATGACTATCGCAAGATTGGTTTCAAACGAGAGGCGACTCTGTTTGCCGAAAGTGGGGCAGCCTATCAGATGGCCCTTGATTCGCGCGGCTCACTCTTTCAGACCCCGGTGAAGATTAATCTGGTCAGCGAAACGGGCCAGAGTGTCATGGGGTTTGATCCGGCGAAATTCGATTTCTCGGCGCTTGATCTGACAGAAGAGCAAAAGGCGAGTTTCGGCTATGCCGGCTTCCGTTTGCTCACCCCGCTCAACACATCGGGCAAGTTCGATGAAGTTCTAAGTGTGAAGGGTGCCAGTTTCTTTCGCGCGCTGGGCGTGGATAATCATTACGGTGCGTCCGCACGTGGGCTCGCCATCGGAACCGCTTCTCCCGATGGTGAGGAGTTTCCTGTCTTCCGGGAGTTTTGGATCCAGGAACCACAACCAGGCGACCAGAATTTCGTGTTCCATGCTTTACTTGATGGCCCGAGCGTCACGGGTGCCTATCAGTTCCGGTTGAGACCCGGAGCAGAAACGCAAATGGAAGTGACGGCAGTTCTTTATGCCCGCAAGGACACGTCGCGGATCGGCCTTGCGCCTCTGACGTCCATGTTTGAATTTGCGCCGCACGACCCCGATCGAGATGGCCAGGATTTCCGCCCGCGTGTCCATGATTCAGAAGGGCTTTCCGTTCTGCTTGAAAATGGCGAGTGGATCTGGCGACCATTGTCCAATCCGGAAACGCTCAAAGTCTCATCTTTTACATCTGACATCCCGCGAGGGTTTGGGCTTTTGCAGCGCAATCGGGATTTTGACCAATACGAAGACATGGAAGCCGCTTACGAAGTACGCCCCAGCGTCTGGGTGACCCCAACAGAAGGCTGGCGGGATGGCGAACTCACGCTGGTCGAAATTCCGTCGCCCAACGAATACAATGACAATATCGTCGCATACTGGAAACTGAGAGACCCTTTGAGTGAGGGGCAGACCATGCGGTTCTCCTATCGCATGGACTGGGGCATGAAACGTCCGCTGCGGTCACCTGTTTCTGAAGTCCTGGCAACGCGGGTGGGCCAAAGCGAACAAACCGGTGAAGAGTTGTTTGTCATCGACTTTGCTATCCCGCCAAATACAAGCGTTGAAGATTTGACCGCTGACCTGTCGGCCTCCAGCGGCACTGCCCGAGTGGTCTCGCTTCGGATGGATGACGTCAGGAACCGGGTTCGACTGACCGTCGAACTGAGCCCGGAAGCAGGTAGTGATTCTGAGCTTCGCGCGGTTTTGAAACAGGGCGAGCGGGTAGCGTCAGAGACCTGGTTGTTCCGGTGGAGCGCTGCCTGACAATGGCGGAAGCGTGTCCGCCTGAAGCGCCACTCGAAATGCCTGAGCAGCCCTTTTCGCGGAAAAGGGCGTTTCCTGAGGGCGTTCAGAAGTCGTTTTACTGGCGAAAAGTCTTTCTCGTTTTCGGCGCACTGGCCATCACGGTGTGGCTCGGTTGGCTGATGTTCCGAGTGCTCAATGTGATGGGCTTAACCCATCTTGAGTGGGGATTGCTGGCGCTTTTCATTATCAATATCGCCTGGATCAGTTTTGCCTTTGTCAGCGCGTGTGCCGGGTTTTGGGTGTCCCTGATGCGGGAAAGGCGTCCAGCCAGCATCGCACCAGAGGCACTCACTGGCAGAACAGCCATCCTGTTTCCGGTCTATAATGAGTCCGTCCGCGATGTGTTCGCGACGGTCGAGGCCACAGCACATGCCCTGGCGAAGATCGCGCCGGGCAGGTTTGAGTGTTTCATTCTCTCCGATACGGTCAGTGCGCCAACGGCTTTAGAAGAGGAAAGTGGATTTCTGAACCTCTTCAGCGGTGCGGTGTCAGACTGTCCGGTTTATTACCGTCGGCGCACGATCAATGTTGCGCGGAAATCTGGTAACATTCACGACTTTGTCTCCCGGTGGGGTGGGCGCTACGAGCATTTCCTGATTTTTGATGCCGACAGCTATATGTCGGCCGAGACGCTTGTTGAGATGGCGGCCAGGATGGAATCTGACCCGCGTCTGGGTTTGTTGCAGACTGTGCCCAAACTGATTGGCGGGACCAGCCTTTTTGCCCGGGTTCAGCAATTTGCGGCAGCGGTCTATGGCCCGGTTCTGGGCCGGGGTATTGCCTGGTGGTCGCAAAACGAAGGCAATTACTGGGGCCATAACGCCATCATTCGCACCAAAGCCTTTGCTGAAGCCGCAGGTCTGCCCGTTTTGCCCGGACGTGCACCGTTTGGCGGGCACATTATGAGCCACGATTTTGTTGAGGCTGCACTGCTCCGCCGGGCCGGTTGGAAGGTGCGCATCGCAGCCGACCTGAATGGCTCGTATGAAGAAGGGCCGCAAACGATTATTGACCTCACCATACGCGATCGGCGCTGGTGTCAGGGCAATCTGCAGCATTCGGCCGTTCTGGCACGGGCGCGCGGAATTACCGGGACGAACCGATTGCACTTTATGATCGGTATTTTCTCCTATCTGGCATCGCCGCTCTGGATGGTCTTGATCCTGGTCGGTATGGCGTTGTCTCTGCAAAACCGCTTTCTGAAGCCTGAATATTTTTCGACAGACCCTTCACTGACGCCCCGCTGGCCGGTGATTGACCCGGCACTCGCGCTCAGCGTGTTCGGCTTTACCATGGCCGTTCTGCTCTTGCCGAAATTGTTCGGCGCGATTGTCGGGGTGGTAAAGGCGAAACGCTGGACATCGCGGCTCCTGATCCTTCCCGGTGTTCTGCTCGAGACGCTTGTCTCTGCCCTGATCGCGCCAATTCTGATGGTGGCGCAGACCGCATCGGTGGTGTCGATTGTGACCGGGCGTGATAGCGGCTGGACGCCGCAAAAGCGGGGCAGTGATGGCTATCGGTTTGTCGACGTCGCCCGCCGACATGCTGTGACGACCGTTTTCGGTATTGTGCTCACCTATGCGGCCTGGCGGATCTCTCCGGTGTTTGCGGCATGGCTTGCCCCGGCAACACTGGGCATGGTGCTCGCAATTCCGCTGTCCTGGTCGTTGGGACGGGATATGTCCTTATCGGATCCGCTGGCACGGATGCTGTCCACGCGTGAGGCGCGTCATCCGCCAGCGTGCTTCACAGAGGCGCTTTCGGCGAGAGCACATTATGACGGGCTCGCTCCTGCGAATTTAAGATATCTGATCGAAAGTGATGAGGCGGCGTTTCGTTCGCATATTGGTCTGGTCGACCGGAAATGGCCGCTTGACGATTCCGAAGTGCATATTCCGCTTGCTACGGCGTCTGCCAAGCTCGACCGGCTGGATGATCTCGACGCATTTCTGGGGGCGCTCGGTCCGAAAGAGGAAATGGCTGTTCTGAACTCCGTTGAGACAGTTGAGCGGGCCCGGGCCCGTTATCAGCCTGCCTCTCAGACTGCGCTCGCCTGACTTGACGATGGTCCCGGACCGGGATCAATATTTCCTCGAACGTCGATGGGGAGCGATGAATGGATGAGGTGCAGGCGCAATATGAAGCCTTTCCCTATCCCGAACGCGACCCCGCCGATGAGGCTGATCGTCTGATTGAGGGCTCGCCGTCCGATCCTGCCGAGATTGATCATTATATATATGGAGGCCAACGGGACTGGTCGCAGCCTTTTCGGGTCTTGTTCGCCGGCGGTGGTACTGGGGACGGACTGATCATGCTCGCCAGTAAGTTTCAGGCAAAAGGCCATCCGGTCGAAATTGTGTATCTCGATTTGTCCGAGGCCAGCCTCGAGATTGCCAAAGCAAGAGCCGAGGCGCGTGGCATCGATTTTATCTCATTTCATCGCGATAGCCTTTTGAATGCGACCGACTACGGGGCATTTGACTATATCGATTGCTGTGGCGTGCTCCATCATCTGGAAGACCCTTTGGTTGGTTTGAGGGCGCTTGCCTCTGCCCTCAAACCGGATGGCGGACTTGGTGCTATGGTTTATGCGCCGCTGGGGCGGCGAGGTGTCTATGCGTTACAAACTGCATTTCAGACGCTTTTGAGCGGCAGACCTGTTTCCGAGCAGCTCAAGCCCGCCCGGGCTGTTCTTGAACATCTCAACACGGCCCATCCGTTTTTGGCCAATCCGAACGTGTCGGATCACAAAGTGAGTGATGCCGGATTTGTGGACCTTCTCTTACACAGCCAGGACAAGCCCTTTCAGGTGGAAGAGCTGTTTGAACTGGCAGATGCGGCGGATATGCGGCTCGTTTCGTTGATAGAGGCGCGCCTTTATGATCCGGCGATCTATCTGCCATCCGATAAAGACATCCGCCAACGCGCGGCTAAGCTTTCAACGTCTCAACAGGCAGCGCTTGCTGAGAATTTGAACGGCAATATGAAGACGCACATTTTCTATCTGGCGCATAAGGCAAATGACATGAAACTGCCCAGTGCCTCGAGTCTTAAGCTCGTTCCGAGGCTCCGTGGTGTCAGCGCTGCTGCGCTCGCCAAGCAGGTTGCGAAAGAGGGAAGATTGAAGGTCACGCTCGGTGGCATGGGCATGACACTGCCTGTTTCGAACGCCAGCTCCAATCTGATCGCTCAGTGTGACGGCAAATCCCTATCGGAAATTGCGACCGCCCTCCGGCTTAGCATGCTAGATTTTATCAAAGCGTGGACGCCCGTGCACAATGCGCTCACGGGCGTTAATCTTTTGCGATACTCGAACGGCTTCGATTAGAAGCTCAGACCAATACCTGTTCCGATAACAAAGCCATCCGTACCATAGCTGCTGGAGAAGGACGGGTCGCTGTAGGTATTATCATAGTCGACATAGGCACCGAATGTGTTGAGCTTCACACCCGCTGCAAGCTCGTAGGAAATGCCTGCAGTGATAACCTGGTTTTCGACATCCTGATTGGATGAGTATGTGCCAGAGCCATAATCATATTCGTTGGAGCCATTGAGGTAGCTGATACCAAAATTCCACGGCCCTGTGGTGTAGCTGACGCCCACATCGTAAGAGGATTCATCCTGATCCGAGAACGCGTTCACTTCTGCGAAAGAGCCACCAATCCGGAAGCCTTCATAACCAAGGTTAAGGCCAAAGCCATAAACTTCAGGATCATTTTCGTTTGTGGTGTAGGTGTTGCTCGGCGCATCGGCCACGCCATAGCGTCCGCTTAGCCCAACAGTCAGCCCGCTGTCGAATGTGTGGTCATAGTTTGCGCCGATATCGAAGAAATTACAGGTGTTATAGTTGCAATCCGACCGATCGTCATCGCGCTGGCCGTCGCGCGCATAAGATAGGCCGAGCTGGAAACCCGCAAATCGTGGTGTGAAATAGGTAATCCGAACCGGTTCATCTGAATCGTAGTTTTCGAGATAGGTCGATCCGAGTGTGTGCCGGAACAGCGATCCTTCGAACTCGCGCGTCACTGGCGAGTGTTCCAAGATCTGTGCGAAGCCCTCAGGATGATGATCGGAAACACCAACGATCGGAGCACCGTAGTGAGATTTGTAGCCGGCTGAGTTTTGAGACCCGATCAGGATTTCGCCAAAGCTGCCTTTTACGAATGCAGTCGCCTCGTCGATGTCGACATCGTCGCCCCCGTTATCGTCGGCAAATCCTTCCAACTGGATATCAACACCAATTTTGAGGCCGTTATCGAGTGTGATTTCGGGTTTGACATAGAATTCCATGTCTGTGTCCAGATCGACACCATCGAAATCGGGCTCATTTGTGATGCCTTTATAATCTGACGATCCGTAAGCGATGAATTGCTCAGCATAGCCACCGAGACTTATTTCCCACTCAGCGGCCTGTGCTTGTGTCGCGATAGCAGCGCTGGCTGCCATGACAGCTGCACCTTTGAGAATTTTCTTAAGCATGTTCTTCCCACCTCACTCGTCTACAGAGTTGATAAGGCTAACATGTTTACCCATAGAGAGTCTTTATGGGGGCTGTTTCAGCCCAGACTGGGGGTTAAGGAGAATTCTTCTAAAAAATCAGGCGGTTCTATTGTAAACGAAGGAAATTATTGTGTTTGACCTTAATGAAATAACCGGAAGAATCTTTCAAAAAAGCATGAAGTGTTGCTGCCAAGACACAGAAATTTCTGGAGAAATCCAATGCTTATGAGGGTTTTTCAGCCTGGTGCGCCTTTTTGGCCTCCAGAATTTTCGCCTTTAGTTTGGGCGTCAGACTTGGATTGGCGGCAATAATATTGCCGGTGTTCAGCAAGTCTCCGCCATCGATATCTTCGACAATGCCGCCAGCTTCCCGCACCAGAACCACGCCTGCCGCGATATCCCAGGGCTTGAGCTGACGTTCCCAGAAGCCATCAAATTTTCCAGCCGCCACAAAGGCCAGATCGAGGGCGGCTGAGCCAAAGCGGCGAATACCTGTGGTGGCCCGGGTGAGTGTGGAAAGTTCGACACCAAACAATTCATGACGCTCTTCGGCGTGGCCGATAAATGGTGTGCCGGTGGCAAGGATTGCCTGAGACAGCTTGATCCGTGTTGCGACTTTCAGGCGCCAGTTTTCAAGCCAGGCACCATGGCCTTTTTCAGCCCAGTAAATGTCGCCGCGAATAACGTCAAACACCACGCCGGCATGCAGCTGACCTTCGCGCTCATGACCGATGGACACCGAAAAATGCGGGATGCCGTGCATGAAGTTCAGCGTGCCATCCAAAGGGTCAACAATGAAGCGGTTGGTTTTGTCGGTGCCTTCGACAATGCCGCGCTCCTCCATGACGAAGCCATAACCCGGACGCGCACGTGACAGCTCATTATATATGACCTGCTCGGCGCGATGGTCGGCAGCCGTTACAAAGTCACCCGGCCCCTTTTTGGAAACCTGGAGATTCTCGACTTCACCAAAATCCCGCGCGAGTCCGCGACCTGCGGCACGCGCAGCTTTGACCATAACGGTGATGAGGGGGCTTTGACGGGACATGCCGACTCCGGAAGATTGGGTAAAACAGCCTGTGCCCATAGACCCTAAGCGTAAGAATTTCCATACAACAGTGCGGATAAATGAGAGAAATCCGCCTCCAACTGCCTCAGGATCAGGAAAAAGCCCTCAAAGACTTCACATTCCGGTGACAAAATGCGGCAGGCATTCTCGATCGATCCATTTTATCGCATACTCATTAGCAGAGACGATCGCGCGGCGACGAGGAGAGGACACATGATGACGCTGAACACAGGACAGAAACTGCGGGCACTGATGGCATCCATTCTGGGTGGTGCAGCTCTCGCGGCTTGCGGCGCTTCTATCGAAGCAGATCCGGTCGAGAACGCGTCGACCAGCATGAGCACGCTTGTTGATACGGCTGCGGCTCAGTTTCTGACAATTGACGGCGAGCCAATGTCGCTGGCTGATTATTCAGGAAAAGCGGTTCTTGTTGTGAATACAGCCTCGAAATGCGGGTTCACGCCTCAGTATGAGGGGCTGCAGGCGCTCTGGTCTGATTATAAAGACGACGGCCTCATTGTGGTCGGGATTCCATCCGGCGATTTTGCCGGGCAGGAGTTTGACGACAATGCCGAGGTGAAGAAATTCTGCGAGCTCAATTATGGGGTCGACTTCCCGCTAACTGAGAAAAACCATGTCGTCGGTGACCAAGCTCACCCATTCTATGCATATGCGAAAGAACATCTGGGTGATGCTGCGGAGCCAAAATGGAATTTTCACAAAATCCTTCTCAATAAAGAAGGTGTTCCGGTAAAAGCTTTTGCAACCCGCGTGACACCGGAAGATGAAGAATTGATCTCAGCCGTGAAAGACGCGCTGGGCTGATCTGCCTCTTCAAACGCTTGAATATCGTGCAGTTTCGGCTGCCATTCTGAGCACGCAGCGTCCTTGGCGCTGCGTATTGTCACTAAACCGTCATACTCGTGTTTTTTGCCGCTTTTTTGACTGAATTCCGCCCGTTTGTGACCGCAATCAAGACACCTTTCTGGGCGCGCTGAAAATATTTTTGGTTGAAGACCTGTTTTAAGCGCAAGCCCCCTTTCAGCATACACTGTTAGGTGTTTTACTTTCTCTTAATATCCCAGAGAAGCGAGTGTCGTCATGTTGCATCCGTCTACCAAGAAACTCATCGACAAGCTGATCGAAATGACGGCGACCTCGAAGATTAACTGGCAGGAGGGTGATGACCTGACCTGCTTCTACGATACAGAAGGCTATCGCGTCACGATTGGCCAGCAGCCAAGCCGGGTCGTCCTTTTGGATGTCGGCGGCCGGGTTCTTGAAACAGTCAGCGATACCTTGCTCTCTTCGACCCAGCATGAGGACGGCGTGACTTACGCGGCCAAGGTTGATGGTCTTGTGTCCGATGCGCGTCGCGAACTGACCGGCGCAGCGGATGTGATGGATAAGCTGGTCTCCTTCCTCGACAGTAGCGAGGAAGAGGTTCCGAATGTTGATGAGCCGGAACCAGAGATGCCTGCCGCTGAAACCAGCTATCCGGATCAACCGGAAATGACTTCTCGTGTCGCACAGCTCGCTGATCGTCTGCATGACACCAGCGTAGTGGAAGATTCTGTTCCGCCGGTTGATGCTGAAGACGCGCCGGTTGAAGAAGAAGCGCCTGTTGAGGCCGCTTCAGAGGCCGCCGAGCGTGTAGAGACAACGGCACCGGAAGATGCGGCTGAAGCTGTAGAGGCTCCGGAAGCCGACGCAGAAGAGGACACAAACAGCTTAACAGGCGCGGCCATTTTTGCCGGCGCAGCAGGCGCCGCGGTCGCTGGTGCAGCTTATCTGGCAACTGACTCCGTCAGCTCGGACGAAGATGACTCTGCTTCCGAAGCGGATGACGCTGAGATGGCGTCGTCAGAAGAGGGCTGGTCTGTTCCTGAAACCGCCGAAGCGGTGTCTGAGGAAACTGTTGAAGACTATGTCGAGCCAGAGGAGCCAGTTGGTTTCTCACCTGTTGAAGCGGAGGACACGCTTCCCGCTGTTGATGACGAAGTCGAAATGAGTGGTCCAACAGATGCTGAGGACGCGGCGCTGACTTTCAGCTCGGAAGAAACAGCCGCCCCGGTTATGGACGACGAATCCGCCGAGCCGGTTGAGATGGCAGATGTCGCGCCCGTCGAACCGATCGTTCATGAAGCGCCGAGCTGGGGCGATCCATCTCCGGCAGTGTCTGCGGAGGCGGTGACGCCTGAAGATCTCACCACGCCGTCATATGTTGAGGAAACGCCAGAACCGGAACTGATGGATATGCCATCGGATGCTGCAGAAGTGACAAGCTTTGTTCCTGAAATGTCAGACGCGGCGGAAGGCGAGCCGACCGATGTGGCAGACATGTCGGATACCGGCCTAGAAGAGGCGACAAGCTTCGCTTCAGATACGGTCGAAGAGGTGACGGAGACGTTTGCAGAGCCTGAAAATGTCGAAGTGCCAGAGGCGATTGAGCCTATAGAAGCGGTTGAGACATTTGAAACACCAGAAACGCCGACTGAGCCTGTCTCCAGCCCACCCGTTTCCATGACGGGATTTGGGACAATCATCGGTTCAGGTCTCACGCAATCGGATTTCAGCTCGGAAAAGCCGGATGATGAGGCGTCTGACATGGTCGAGGACGTATCTGGTGAGTTGGCTGAAACCGTCGATGGCGGTTTTGACGCTGCGGATGAGTTCGTCAGCCAGACTGTCGAGGTAGCGAGTGAGGCGGTCGAGGAGGTCTCAGACGAAGCTGAAGATACCGCAGCCGACTTGATCAGTGAGCCGATTGAAGCCGCTAATGATTCCTTCTCGGATAGTCTGGAAACCGGAACAGAGACCTTTGGGGCGATTTCGTCCTTTTCGGGTGCAGTCGCAGACACAACCGAAGAGACAGTCGACGCAGCTGTCGAGGACGTCGCCGATGACGTCATGGACGTCGCTGAGGAAGCGCCTTCAGATGATGAGGTGCTTTCGGGAGAAGCCGTTCTGGCCGAAAACACTGAGCCTCCGCCTCAATCGGGCCCGGAGCTGGCAAACGGGTTTGCCTCCTTCAATCCGGAACCCATCACCGTAGAGGCCGAGCCTGAACCCGAGTCTCTGGATATGATGGGAGATGGCGAACAAACAATCGCTGCAGAAACGGCAAGTGGCGCGTCGGAAGAACCAGTTGCAGAAGAGGTATCCGAAATCTTCGAACCCGAGCCAGAGCCTGCAGACGAAGCCCTGGCCGTCTCAGATGAAACACCTGCTGAGCCGATGGCCAATGAGGCCGAGGCCGAGGCCGTGGCAGCGGAAGCTGAGCCCGAGCCCGTTGAAGAGGTCAAACCAGCGGCAACAAAAACGGTCTACAAGTATAATCCGTGGATGTAGGCCGTCTGCCCTCAACCCGCTATAACAAACAACCCCCGCAGGTTTAGTCCGGCGGGGGTTTTTCATGCGTCTGATTTCGTAGAAAAGCGGATTTGGGATCAGGCTTCCAGTTCAACATCCCAATAGAGGTAATCCATCCAGGTTTCATGCAGATGGTGCGGCGGGAAGCGTCGGCCCATCTCCTGAAGCTGGTGATTGTTTGGCTGAACCGGTTTTCGGTTCGGATGCATATCGATGTCGTTCGGCATGCGTCCGCCTTTGCGCAGATTGCAGGGGCTGCAGGCTGTTACGATGTTGTCCCAGCTGGTTTTGCCGCCCCGGGATCGTGGAATGAGATGATCAAATGTCAGATCATGCGGCGATCCGCAGTACACACACTGGAAAGCATCACGAAGAAAGACGTTGAAGCGTGTGAAGGCGGGAGACCGATCCTGCCGGACAAATTCCCGAAGGCAGATCACACTCGGCAATCGCATCTCAAAGCTTGGAGAGCGGACAACGTGATCATATTGCGCGATGACATCGACACGTTCGAGGAAGACGGCTTTGACAACGTCCTGCCAGGGCCAGACCGAAAGTGGATAATAACTCAATGGCCGGTAATCCGCATTCAATACCAGAGCGGGCCACCCATTCGGTAGGGTTGTTGATATGGAAGCCGCCATATGCCTCTACCCTCAATCAACTTCGTCATGACAAGGGGTATAGTGACTCCCCTCGCATTTCTAGTCCTGTGTTTACCTGATTCCCTGCAACAGCTTTGTGACAGAGCTGAGTTTAGGCGCATTTTTTCTGTCGGCCGATAAATTGCGGGGACTATGGAGTGGTGTCTCGCAAATGGTTGAGATAGCCCCATAACAGGTGAGCCGCCATTCCGCGCCAGGGCCGCCAGGCTTCTGATTGCGCGGCAAACTCCTTTGCGGACAGACGGGTATCGGCGTCTTTCAACAGGCGAAGCGCTTCCATCAATCCGACATCGGCCACAGGGAATACATCCATCCGGTGAAGTGCGCCCATGAGAAACACATCAGCTGTCCAAGGGCCGATGCCCTTGACGCTGAGGAGCCTGTTACGGGCGTTTTCGTCTTCCATGTCGGTTAGGGCTTTCAGGGGAAGTGTCCCTGACTCAACTGCCTCTGCAATTGATTTCAGATGCCGGACTTTGGGCCCCGACAGCCCGCAGCCGCGCAGGTCAGTTTCCGTGGCGTTCATGACGGCTGATGCGAGTAGATCATGCGAACTCCAGTTCAGAAGTCTTTCCCAGATGCTGGCAGCAGCCCGTGTCGAGATCTGTTGATAGACGATAATGCGAGCCAGCGATTGATAGGTCAGAGGGACAGAGCGCCAGGCGGGAACGCCAATGGTGCTATAGGCCTGCGCAAGGGCAGGGTCTCGGGCGCTCAAGTCCTCACAGGCGCGTTTCAGGGTTTCAGGTGTCAATTCCAACATGTCTGCTATGCTCTGTCTGAACCGGCGCGCCCGGTATGATTCTGGTATTCCGGCATGACCCAGTCGCAAGATTTTCGCACACGCTTTGCGCCCAGCCCAACAGGGTATTTGCATCTTGGTCATGCCCGGTCGGCTTATGAAGCCTTTAGCGCAGCGGATCGCGAACAGGGCACCTGTTTCTTGCGGATAGAGGATATTGATCAAACCCGCTGTCGCCCTGAATTTGAAGCGGCTATCTTTGAAGACCTTGCCTGGCTGGGATTTAGCTGGCCTCAGCCCGTTCGGCGTCAGTCAGATCATTTTGATTCGTATGAAAAAGCGCTTAAGCGGCTCGACGATATGGGACTTGTTTACCGCTGTTTTCTGACCCGTCGCGAGCTCGAAGCAGAGTTGGAGGCACGTGGAATCGAAACCTCGCCTGCCGGAGAGCGACCCTATCCGGGGCCGCGCGCCGCTATGTCGGCGGACGAACTTCAGTCCCGCATCGGGAAGGGGGAGGCCTTCGCGTGGCGGCTGTCGCTGGACCGAGCCAGAGATTATCTGGGCGACGCCTTCCATACACTTATGTTCGTGGAGGAAGGTTATCTGGAATATCGAAAGACAACAGAGGAGAAAGCGCATCCTGACTGGCTGGGCGATGTTGTGCTTGCGCGGAAGGATTCGCCGACCAGTTATCATCTGGCTGTGTGTCATGACGATAATTTACAGCAGATCAGCCACGTCATTCGCGGAGCTGACCTCTATCACGCCACCCATATTCATGTGCTGATTCAAGCCCTTATGGGTTGGCCTACACCTGTATACACGCACCATGAACTCGTTCTTGATGATCAGCAAAACAAGCTTTCCAAATCCCGGGGATCGGAAACACTTCGAAAACTCAGAGAAGATGGTGTAAGGCCCGAAACTCTGATCGCTCGCTGGGCAGGATAGGACAGGGTTTCATGTCACAGGATCAAGCGCAGCGAGAGCTGTTGATCGGAACTGCGCTTCTTTTTGTCGGCAGTCTCATGCTGGGGTTTGCTGCAATTGGATTGCGCCTTGCCGTGCAGGATGGCGTCGGGGCGCAAACGACTGCACTCTGGCGCTTTCTGCTCGCACTGCCCATGTTTGGCGTGATCTATGCGTTTCAAAGGCGATTTCCCAAAAAGCCAACGCTGTTTGTGCTGCTCACCGGACTCTTCTTCGGTCTCGATATTGGCACCTGGCATTTGGCGCTGACCATGACCTCTGTGGCCAATGCGACGTTCATCGTGAACATTGGCAGCATCTGCGTGGGCTTTCTGGCATGGATATTCCTGAGGGAACGGCCAAGTGTTTTCTGGGGCATTGCTGTTGCGCTCGCGCTCGGTGGCGCGTGGATGTTGTCCCAGGGAGGACAAAGCGCATCTGGCAGCGGGGGGTATCGCGGCGATCTCGTCGCCTGCATCGCGGCGTGTTTTATTTCTTTCTATTTTTTGTGTGGCCGAATTGCGCGTCGGAATACGCCTGCGCTCGACGTCATTTTCTGGGCGACCATTGTTATGGCGATTGTTGCCGCCGGATACTGCATTTTATTCTCAGAGCCGCTTTTGCCGCAAAAGCCATCTGATCTCACCTGGCCCTTTTTTATTGCGCTGTTCTCTCATATTGGCGGACAGGCTTTGATTATTGCCGGATTAGGCAAGGCACCCGCAGCCATTGCAGGGATAATGGTGATCCTGCAGCCGGTGGGGTCGGCGCTGGCGAGCTGGCCCATGTTCGGTGAGGAGCTGGCCTTATTGCAGCTTGCGGGCGCGGCACTTATCCTTGTCGCGCTGCTGATCTCACAGATGAATGGTATTTTGCTTCGTCCAAACCGGAAGAACCCAACAAAACTGTCACACTGACATGGTTCAACCACTCGATCTTCACCTGAACCCAATTGGGAAACGATTATGAAAACTGCGCTGCTCACTACAGGATTTCTGGCAAGCCTTCTGATTGCTGGCTGCAAGACAAACATGAGTGCAACGGACACTCAGGATTATGGCCGACAGGCTGTCGTGCCGGTTCAGTCTGAGGATTCCTATTATAAGACGGCGCAGCAGCGGGTAAAAGCTCGTGCTGAAGCACGAAAAGCCGGGTCAGCCAAAAACGTCATCATTTTCATCGGCGATGGTATGGGCATCTCCACCATCACCGCTGGCCGCATTTATGCCGGGCAGAAGCAGGGGATGGATGGTGAGAGTTACCAGCTGGCGATGGAGACTTTCCCAAATGTCGCCCTCTCCAAGACTTATGCGCATGATGGGCAGGTCTCAGATAGTGCCGCCACGGCGGTCGCCATGGTGTCAGGTGTGAAAACCGATGTGGCGACGCTGGGTCTCAACAAGAATGTTTCGAACGGCAATTGCGCGAGTGCAGCCGGCAATGAAGTGCAGACCATCTTTGAGATGGCCGAGAATGCTGGTCTGGCGACAGGTATTGTTTCGACCGCCCGGATTACCCACGCAACGCCCGCCTCAACCTTTGCCAAGTCCGCATCCCGCAATTGGGAAAACGACCGTGATCTGGGGCGGCAGGCAGACCTTGGCTGCGCGGATATTGCGAGCCAGCTGGTTGACTGGCCCGCTGGTGATGGATTTGAAGTGGCGATGGGCGGCGGACGCCGGAACTTCATGACCGTGGATCAGGCTGATCCGGAACTGACCGACCGCACCGGAGGCCGGAACGACGGACGAGACCTGACCGCAGAATGGTCGGCAAAATCCGACAAGCATACCGTCATTTTTGATCAGGCCGGGTTCGATGCCATCGACTTTTCGACAGATGTGAAAGTTCTTGGTCTGTTTGAGCCATCCCATATGCAATATGAGCTGGATCGCGCCGGTGATGTGTCCGGCGAACCGTCGCTGAAGGATCTGACTGTCGCAGCAATCGACCGCGTCTCGCAGGAAGAGAATGGCTATGTTCTGATGATTGAAGGTGGTCGGATCGATCACGGACACCATGCCGGCAATGCCAAGCGCGCCCTGGAAGACACATACGCGCTCGATCAGGCGATCGCAGCCGCGTTGGACAAGGTTGATTTGTCTGAAACGCTGATCATCGTCACAGCGGACCACAGCCACACCTTGACGATTGCCGGTTATCCGGCACGGGGCAATCCGATCCTCGGCAAAGCGGCGGCAGGCATTGGAACCTTCCTTAAGGGCGCTGATGGCAAGCCTTACACCACCCTGGGCTATGCGAATGGTCCGGGTGGCGCGTGCGGCGCTGACGGATGTGAGCGCGCAGATCTCTCCGACGTTGATACAGAAGCGAACGACTTTGTGCAGCAAGCGCTTGTGCCGAGCGGGTCTGAAACGCATGCGGGCGAGGATGTCGCGATCATGTCGACCGGTGCAGGCTCTGAGCGTGTTGGCGGTGTGATGGAGCAGAACGAGATCTTTTTCGTCATGGCTCAGTCACTCGGCCTGGTGGATTAACCAGCGTCAAAATCTGATCGTCCACGCCCTATCTACAGGGCGTGGACGTATGATCCTTTGGCGACTCGATCGTTTCGGATCAGAAATGAATTTCTCCGGCCTCGATTTTCGTCTGAATTTCGGGTGTCAGCTCGACATATTCGTTGGCTTGCGGCAGTCGCACAAAGACGGGATCTTCAATTTTCGAAACATCAAAGCCCTGATCCACCAGGTCAATTTTGCGGAATTTCAGTGTGCCGGTTGTGGTCGCTTCTTTCTGTATACGGACGAAAACCGGACGCGCATAATGCGGTAGCGCGCGGTCGACGTGTTCTGCAAAGGCTTTGCCGTCGAATTGAGCGCCGTCTTCAAGCATGATTGCTGCCATTCCGGCGCGGCCCTCCGTGTGCGGAATATCAATGCCATAGACGTTTGGAAGGCTGATTCCCGGGAAGTCTGCAATCGCTTCTGAGACTTGCGTGGTGGAGACGTTTTCGGATTTCCAGCGATAGGTGTCGCCAATCCGGTCCACGAAATAGATGAAATAATGCTCGTCACGCTTCATCAGATCGCCGGTGCGAAACCACATATCGCCGGGCTTGAAAACGTCACGCAATATCTTCTTCTCGGTCTGTGAAGGGTCTTTATAGCCTTCAAAGCGCTGGCGAGGGGCGTCGGTGATTTCGCCTATGGCTTCGCCGACTTCGCCCGCGTCGGTTTCCTGGCAAAACCCGTCCTCACCGCGGATGGGCTGTTCCGTTTCGACATCGAAACGAACGATCCGAGACCTGATTTTGTCTTTGATATAAGGCGGTAGTCGGCCCACCGCGCCGATCTTACCGTTGAAATTGACAAAGGACACATTGCCTTCGGTCGAGCCGTAAAACTCGATCAGATGTTTGATGCCGAACCGGTCTTCAAACTGTTTCCAGACTTCAGCGCTCATGCCATTGCCAAAGCCGGTTCGGATAGAATGCGCCCGTTCGTCCGGATGCGGAGGAGCGCTGACGAGATAGCGGCAAAGCTCGCCAATATAGACGAAACTCGTTGCCTTGTGTTCGACTGCGTCGCTCCAGAATTCACTCGCTGAGAATTTATGCTTCAGAATAAGCGTCGCGCCGGTGAGGAAGGCCTGACCCACCCCGCAAATGCCACCCGTGGCATGGTATAATGGAAGGGGCAGATAAATCCGGTCGCGTTCCGTGATTTTGCAGGCATCGATGAAGCCGCGCATCATGCCCAGCACGCGGGATTGGGTGAGTTTCGCCGCTTTGGGCAGGCCCGTCGTGCCCGATGTATAGATATAAAGGCAGATATCGCGTGCTCGAATACTTTCGCGATGGGTAGGCGAGGGACGCGATGTTGGCAGCGCAGGAAAATGCGGCTCGATGGCCTCGGCGCCCTTAACCTCTCCGCCAAGCGACCAGACCGATAAGCTGTCTGCGAATTCAGCGCGGGTGGACTGGAAGGCGGCATCAAGCGCGGCATCGACAAACAGGGCGCGGGCATCGGCGATTTCAACGCAATGCTTGAGGCCCGAGCCTGTCAGATTGGTGTTGATGAGGGCAGACACCACGCCGACTTTCGCCATGCCCAGCCAGAAGGCGAGGTAATCGGGCCGGTTTTCCATCAAAAGCGCAATTGTGTCGCCCGGTTTAAAGCCCTGTTTCAGGGCCCAATGTGCATACTGGTTGGCGCGTTGATCCAGCTCGCCATAGGTGAACAGACGATCTTCATAGCGCAGAGCGACATTGGATTTGTACTGATCGACCCGTTCTTCAAATACATCGGCCACCCGCACGGGGTCATCTGGCTGAATGGAGCCAATCCGTTTCAGGGTCTTTCGAACGCCATTGAAATAGACGAATTCGCGTTTGATGGCGTCGAACAGCTCCATAATGCTTTGTTCTCCCTGATATCTGGCCGTTTCCATTCTGATATGGGAAGGGTTTTCAGGCAATCAAACGGAACACACACAGCAGTGATAAGCGGAGATCCAAAATGAGCCTGACCCTTTATGGCCTGAAAAACTGCGACACCTGCAAAAAAGCGTTGAAGGCCCTGGAAAGCGCCGGAAAGACTGTGACTTTCGTGGATATCCGTACTGAGGCCGATCTTGCCGGCAAGGTGCCCGAATGGCTGGCCGCCAGCGACGTTAAGACGCTGGTGAATTCGCGCTCCACCACCTGGCGCGGGCTATCGGATGAAGAGAAGGCCAGCGTTGAAACCGGCGGCGCAGAGGCGCTTCTGATCGCCAATCCAACCCTGATCAAGCGCCCAGTGATCGAAGCGGGCAATGAAGTCTATGTCGGTTGGACGAAGCAAGTAGAGGCGGCGTTGGTTTAGAATTGTTCCGCATCCGCGGCCATTGCCTTGAGCGCGCTCAACGCCTCGTCGGCACGGTCTTCCGGGACAAAGAGATGGTCATGAAAGAAGGCGGAAACGGCATTTACGGGGATGCCATGCCGGGCCAGCTGGGTCGTGATGGCTGCGAGAAAGCCAACCGCCTCGAGTGAGGAATGAATGTTAAGCGTGATCTGGCGGCAGGGAAAACTGTAGGGCAGAGAATAGCGCTCGGCCATTTCGCGCGTGATGATCAGGGTCTGGCCTTCAGCTTCCTGAAATACCATGACCGGTTCGAGTTCGGGTGGGCAGGGCGTCTCACTGTAGTCTGCAAACACAAAGGTGTTGGGCTTCAGCACGGGCTGCATGGACCGGATGAGCGCATCGAGATTTGTTTCGCCCACCATCACGCTCTCCAGAAGCGAGGGGTGAGCACAACGAAAATGGTGAGAAGCTCGAGACGGCCAAAGATCATCGAGATGGAGCAGACCCATTTTGCAAAAGGGTGAAGCGATTGGAACGTGCCGGAGGGGCCGAAGATATGGCCGAGCGCAGGCCCGACGTTTGAGATGGAGGTTGCGGAGGTCGAGACCGCGGATAGCGTGTCCAGCCCGGTGAGGGATAAAAGCACCGTGCCGATCGAGAAGACGAAGAGATAGAGGAAGATGAAAATCATCACCGATTGCAGCACGTCTTCGCGCACGGGGCGGCCGCCATAATTCACGATCAGAACACGGTTCGGGCTGAGCATTTGCCGCGTGTAGGTCCAGAAGGTTCGCAGCATGATCTCAACCCGGAAGACGTTCATCCCGCAGGAGGCAGAGCCTGCGCATCCGCCAATGAACATGAGCGAGAAGAAGATGATTTCCGGCAGGCTGCCCCATTGCCCGTAATCGGTCGTCGAATACCCAGTGCCGGTGATGATTGAGAGGACACTGAAGAGTGTATCGCGCAGCAAATGCTCATCATGGCGGATGAAATAGGTCTGTGGGTGAAAGCGGACGCAGACATAAAGAATGATAACGGCGAGCACGACCACGCCCAGAAAAAAGCGTGGTTGCGGGTCACGCCAGATCGACTGAAACCGCCCATACAGCACCACCAGCATGGTCGAGAAGGGCAGGCCCGCCAGGAACATGAACACAATGGCGACTTCGATCACCCGACTGTCGGCATATTTTCCAATGGAGGAATCGCTGGTCGAATAGCCGCCGGCTGCCATGGTTGTCATGGCATGGTTCACGGCGTCGAAAATTGTCATCCCGGCAATGACATAGCAGATGCCGCAGATCACAGTGAGGGCGATATAGAGCCAGGTGATCTGCTTGGCGATCTCGGCCACGCGCGGCAGGAATTTGTCTGACACGTCGGAAGATTCCGCCTTGAAGAGCTGCATACCCCCCACGCGCAGCATGGGCAGAACTGCGAGCGCGGTCACAATAATACCAACCCCGCCAATCCATTGCAGGATGGAGCGCCAGAGGAGAAGGCCTTTTTGTTCCTCGTCGAGGCCTGTCATGATGGTGGCGCCGGTTGTGGTGAGGCCTGAAACGGTCTCAAACACCGCGTCGGTGAAGTTAAAGCCCAGCGCCAGGAAGGGCAGCGCCGCCGCAATGGGCAGCACAATCCAGACCAGCGAGGTGAGCAGAAAGGCTTCCCGCGGGCCGGATTTCGCATCGCTTTTCCCGGTCGCAATGGTGAGGACGCCGCCGATGACGACGAGAATAAATCCCGTCAGTCCGAATACGCCCCAGCTTTCGGCTTCGGTGAAAAAATCGACGATTGCGCATGGGCCCATAGCCCCACCGGTCAGCATCAACAGGATGCCGAGAGCAGACAATATGGGCTGGACGCGCATGTTTGGTTAGTTCCGGCGAGCCGTTTCGTGCGGGCTATCGAGGGAGAAGGCCGGAACGGTGACGTCAAATTCCAGACCGTCTTCCCGACGCATCCCGTAATGCCCGGACATAATGCCTGAAGGCTCGGCCAGCGGACAGCCGCTGACATAGAAATAGGTTTCGCCCGGCGCGAGCACAGGCTGTTCACCCACCACGCCTTCGCCATCAACAATCTGGCGACGGCCGACGGAATCGGTGATTTCCCAGTGACGGTCGATCAGCTGGATCGTGTGGTCGACATTGTTTTCGATCTGGACTGTATAACGCCAGAGAAAACGACGCCCTGCCGGATCGGATTCCTCATCCATGAATTCCGGAAGAACCCGTACGGTTACACCCCATGTTTCCAGATTGTATGGAAAAACGACGTCTTCGGTCATTCGGTTTTGGCTCCATCGAGTGCGGACACAACATCCGCGATGAGATCATTTGCATCTTCCAGGCCAATTGAAAGCCGAACCCAGGATTCGTCCAGCCCCATGCTTGCGCGTTCTTCTTCCGAGAGTGCGCGGTGGGTTGTGGTTGCCGGGTGGCAGGCCAGAGATTTTGCGTCGCCCAGATTGTTGGAAATGCCAAACAGGTTGAGACCATTCAGGAATTTGAAGGCCGCCTCTTGTCCGCCTTTCAGAGACATGGCGATCAGCGTGCCGCCGGAGGTCATCTGTTTGGAATGAACCGCATAATGCGGATGGTCGGACCGGCCCGGATAGCGCAACTGAGCGACTGCATCATGCGCGGCCATTACGTCTGCCAAGGCTGCCGCATTCTGGGACTGCCGTTCAACGCGCAGATTAAGTGTCTCCAGGCCCTTTAGAACGACCCAGGCGTTAAACGGTGAAATGCTCGGCCCCATATGGCGGATATAGGGGTCGATGATCTCTTCCATATCTTTCTGCGGGCCCAGAATGAGGCCTGCCAGAACACGGCCGCCGCCATCCATATGCTTGGTCGCGGAATAGACCACCCAGTCCGCGCCCAGCTCGAACGGGCTTTGCAGAAGCGGGGTGGCGAACACATTGTCGACAATCAGTTGCGCGCCGGCTTTGTGTGCCAGCTCAGAGACCGCCTTGATATCAACGGCATCCAGCATTGGATTGGCCGGGCTTTCGACCAGAACAAGCTTGGTCGGCTTGGAGAGCGCGCGCTCCCAGGCTTCCATATCCATGCCGTCGACGAATTCAGTTTCAACGCCAAATTTCGGCAGCTGATTGCCCAGAATCCAGCGGCACGACCCGAACAGAGCGCTTGCGCCCACCACCCGGTCGCCCTGTTCAATCGGCGCCGTCAGCATGGAGGAAATTGCGCCCATACCAGAGGCCAGCGCGCGGCAGGCTTCTGCGCCTTCCAGAATGCGCATCCGCTCTTCCAGCATGGAGACGGTCGGGTTGTTATAACGGGAATAGACATAACCGCCGATCTCGCCAGCCATGCGCGCCTGAGCCTGCTCGGCGGAATCATACAAATATCCGGAGGTCAGGATCAGCGCTTCACTGGTTTCCTGCCATTGAGATCGCTCGGTGCCGCCATGCACAAGCTTGGTGGCTTTTCCGTATTTCTCAGCGTCAGAACTCATAGTCGGGCCTTTTCAGAACAGGAGCGCGGGCATAGAGACTTGCGTCCGCCTTCGTCAAGGTGAAGGTTGGGTTAGCCATAGTACAAAATGAGTCGGACCCGATAGTGAGTTTTTCCAGCGGCATACTTGCAGACCACCAGATAGAGACGCTGATCGCCGAAGGATTCATCAGTTCTGATGAGGGATTGGAGGCCTTACAGGTCCAGCCTGCGAGCCTTGATCTCCGGCTCGGAACGAAGGCCTACCGGCTGCGGGCAAGCTTTTTGCCGAATGGGCGGGCGGTTGAAGACTGCCTGACCGATGATGTGCTGATGCACACAATTGATCTGACGGATGGCGCGGTTCTGGAAACCGGCTGTGTCTATCTCGTGCCATTGCAGGAGACTATCACACTGCCTACAGGCCTCACGGCAACCGCGAACCCGAAAAGCTCCACCGGACGGATCGATGTGTTTGTGCGGCTGATCGCAGACGGCGTATCGCGTTTTGATGGCGTGCCGGATGGGTATTCCGGGCCGCTCTATGCCGAGGTTTCCCCTCGCACCTATTCGGTTTTGGCGAGGCCGGGTGATCGTTTGTTGCAGATGCGGTTCCGGTCGGGCAAGCACACGCCAACCGAGACGCTTGATTTCTCCGTGCATCTCGAGCCCTTGCAGGATGGCCTGATCGGCTATCGCGCGCGACGCCATTCCCGCGTTCTGGACCTCTCGAAAATTGGAGGTCATCCGATCAGGGATTATTGGGAGCCGGTTTATGCGCAGAATTCCAGGCTTATTCTGGACCCGGATGAATTTTACATTCTCGCCTCGAAGGAGTTTGTGACTATTCCGGTCGACCGGGCGGCCGAGATGGCGCCCATCGCGCCCGATCTCGGCGAGTTCCGTGCCCATTATGCAGGTTTTTTCGATCCGGGATTTGGCTGCGAAGGCGTGGAAGGCCGGGCCGTACTGGAAGTGCGGGGCCGGGATGTTCCTTTCGTTCTGGAGCATGGCCAGCCGGTGGGGCGGCTTGTCTATGAGGTCATGTCCGAAAACCCGCGATCGCCTTATGGCGGGCAGGGCTCAAACTATCAGGGCCAGGGCCTGAAGCTGTCCAAGCATTTTGGGTGATAGGCAGGGCGTGATATAGTCGGGCGGATATGAGCTATGATGTCGGCCCTGGTGATCTGGTTTTGTGCGTGAACGCAGCCCCGAACCATGTAACGGGCGAGCCTGTTCCGCTGGTCGCAGGCGAAACTTACACGGTTTATGATCTCTGGCTGTTCGCCTGTCCTTGCGGGCGCTCGGATGCGCTTTTGGATGTCGGCGTTGGTTTTGCCTGGTGCCAGTCGCGCTTTCGGCTTCTGCCCAAGCCCAAACTCAAGGCAAAGACGCGAGAACAGTCACGCCCCAAAGAAACAGAAAAGGTCTGAGGGCGAACCCTCAGACCCAATCGATTAATGCAAATTCAGAAGATCCGCATCGCCGCCCTGAGCGGCGGTGTTGACGGTGGTTGTCCGTTCAACCGCAAAGCGCTGCAGATAATGTGGTCCGCCAGCTTTCGGCCCCGTGCCTGAAAGACCCTCGCCACCAAATGGCTGCACACCGACAACGGCGCCAGTCATGGACCGGTTCACATAGGTATTGCCGACTTTCACCTTGGCCCGCACTTCTTTGGCGAAGCTTTCGAGACGCGAATGAATACCGAGCGTAAGGCCATAGCCTTTGCTTTCGAGGCGCTGACAGACCTTGTCCATCCGGTCCGGGTCATAGCGCACCACGTGCAGGATCGGGCCGAAGGTTTCGCGCGTAAGATTATCGATCGACTTCATCTCGATCAGGGTTGGCGCAAAGAAGGTGTTGCCTTCGGCTTCCTTGGCGAGCTCAACGCGCTTCAGGATTTTTGCATCCTTGCCGAGATTGTTGAGGTGATCTGAAAGCGTATCACGCGCTCCAGCATCGATCACCGGACCCATATCCGTTGACGGCAGGGCCGGATCGCCAATACTCAATTCGTCCATCGCGCCCTTCAGGCCTTCGATCAGCATATCAGCTGTGTCATCGGGCAGGAAGGCGATCCGCAGGGCCGAACACCGCTGACCGGCAGAGCCGAAGGACGAATAGATGATGTCGTCAATCACCTGCTCACGAAGAGCGGTGGTGTCGACGAACATGGCGTTCATGCCGCCCGTTTCGGCGATCAGCGGCAGGATCGGACCTTCCCGGTGCGCGAGTGTCTGATGGATCAGACGCGCAACCTCGGTCGAGCCGGTGAAACACACGCCAGCCAGATCTTTGTGTTTGGTCAGCGGTGCGCCAATCGTTTCGCCATCACCTGGCAGAAGGTGTAGCACCTCCTTTGGAAGCCCAGCCTTTTGGAATAGTTTGACCGCTTCGCAGGCGATGAGAGACGTCTGCTCTGCAGGCTTGGCCACTACAGCATTCCCTGCGGCCAGAGCGGCGGCCAGTTGACCCGTGAAAATAGCCAGTGGAAAATTCCATGGGCTGATGCACACAAACACACCGCGGCCATGAAGGCTCAAATGGTTGGTTTCACCTGTTGGTCCGGGCAGGCGGACAGGCTGATTGAAATGTGTTTCTGCTTCATGGGCGTAATAGCGGCAGAAATCCACGGCCTCGCGGACCTCGGCAACGCCATCATTCAGGGTTTTACCGCCTTCACGGGCCATCAGAGCGATGAGGTTGGCCATATTGTCTTCAAGCGCCTGCCCCATGGCACGCAGAATGTCGGCGCGTTTCACGCCGCCTTCTGCATCCCAGCCGGGTTGCGCTTTCTTGGCGGCTTCAAAGGCCTTGTCGATATCCTTGGTTTCCGCCCAGCGGATGGTGCCCACCACATGGTCATGATCGTGCGGGCAGACGACTTTGTGTTTGCCGCCAGTATGCTCCTTGCCAGAAATGATCGGACCACCGGAAAGCTTTGAGCCTTTATCGAGCGATTTGACGGCGTCGGCGATTTCGTCCCGCTCGACTTTCCGTGTGAGGTCCATGCCTTTCGAATTGCGCCGGTCTCCGCCATAGAGCGCGCCCGGCTTGGCAATGCGGGGGTGGCGTTTCAGGCCAGCTTCAAGTTTCGAAATGCCGTCATAAACAACATCATCCACGGGCACATCCGGGTCGAGGAAGGTGTTCACAAAGGATGAGTTCGCGCCATTCTCCAGCAGGCGACGGACCAGATAAGGCAGGAGGTCGCGGTGACGGCCGACTGGGGCGTAAACCCGGACGCGGTGCGCCTCGCCAGCCGCTTTGTAAAGCGCTTCGCCCATGCCGTGCAGGCGCTGGAATTCATACTGTTCAACGCCGAGTTCTTCCGCCATCAGGCGCACAGCGGCCAGCGTGTGGGCGTTATGCGTTGCGATCTGCGGATAAATATTCGGTGCCGCTTCCATCAGGAGGCGGGCGCAATACAGATAGTTGAGGTCGGTGGCGTCCTTGGTTGTAAAGACGGGGAAGTCTTCAACGCCTTCGATCTGAGAATGCTTGATTTCCGTGTCCCAGTAAGCGCCTTTCACCAGACGCACCATCAGGCGCATGTCTGTGTCTTCTGCGAGCTTGCGCAGCTTGCGAACCACGTGTGGCGCGCGCTTCTGATAGGCCTGAATGGCCATGCCGAGGCCTTTCCAGCCTTTCAGCGAAGGCTCATGGGCCAGGCGGTCGATAATCTCCATCTGGAGGACAAGGCGATCGGCTTCCTCTGCATCGAGACAGAGGTGAATGCCGCGGCGATTGGCCATTTCGCAAAGCTCGAGCACGCGCGGATAAAGCTCCTCCATCACGCGGTCTTCGTGATAGATGTCGTATTTGGCGTGGAGCGCGGAGAGTTTGACCGAAACGCCGTTCTCAAGCTCTGGCGGATGCCCTTCTGTGGCATCGTCAATCGAGCGGATCGAAGTTTTGTAGGCTTCCATATACCGGTCAGCATCGGCCGCGGTGCGCGCACCTTCGCCAAGCATATCAAATGAGAAATGCGCGGCTTCGTCTTCGCGGATCATCTTCTTGCCGCGCTTGATTGCGGCTTCGACCGTGCGGCCGAGGACGAATTGTTCGCCCATAATCCGCATGGCCTGCATCATGGCGGCGCGGATGACCGGCTCGCCGCTCTCACGGACGAGGCTCTGAACGAATTTCGCCGGACTGCGGACAGCGTCAGCAGATGGACCGAGAACGCGACCGGTCAGCATCAGGCCCCAGGTGGAGGCATTGACCAGCCAGCTTTCAGATTGGTTGAGGTGAGACGACCAGTCGCCAGACCGGATTTTCTCGGCAATCAGATCGTCGCGTGTTTCTGCATCCGGGACACGGATGAGCGCTTCGGCCAGACACATCAGAGAGATGCCTTCCTGATTGGAGAGGCCAAACTCTTCGAGGAAGCTTTCCATCATGCCTTTGCGGCGGGCATTCTGGCGCGCTGTGAGAACGATCTCCTGACCGATCCTGACTGCTTCCTTGCGCTGTCCCTCGCTGAGCGGCGTCGCGTCCAGAACCGAACTGACAACCTCCTCTTCAGGGGCGAATTTGTACTGGTCGATTTCGTTCCAGTCGAGCGTAGAAAGGGTCTTCATATCGTCAGGCATAGTTCCTCCATTGATAGTTACCTTGCCCCGACCATAAAGGACTTCAAGGGCTCAACGCCTGACTTCGCAAAAATGTTGCGTATGCGGTCGCATTGGTCGTTACCTGCCGCCTCAATTACCGGTTTCCGGAGGACTATTCCGCCAGAAACTGAGAAATCGCATTAACAAATTCCTGGGAGGCCGGTTCGTCCTCCAGCAGAAGATGATTGGCGCTTTCCAGCGTCACGAGCCTCGCCTTCGGGATGTCGGCGGCCATTCGGCGCGCCGTCGTCCACGGGATTCGTTGATCATTCCGCGAGTGCAGAATGAGGGTCGGAACGGCCAGATCACCAAGCAAATGCCCGACATCTATATCGCCGAAGGCGGACAGAAAACGTGCCGCGTTTTCAGCCGACGTTGTCTGACGCTGGAAATCGTCAAACCAACAGAGCTGGGCCGGGCTGGCACCAGGCATGAAAGTGGTCGAGAAGATATGACGATAGGCCGGGTTTTCGCTCCCCCAGCCGGTCTTTACGAGAGTCATCACCGCCTCCCGCTCAGCGAGTTGTTCGGCAGATGACGTCTTTCGCCAGCCTTGCGGATAACCGCCAAAAAGGATGAGCTTTGAGACGCGATGCGGATGCTTGCGCGCATATTCTATGGAGACAGCAGCCCCTTGTGAGATGCCGAGTAGAGGGAAACGTTCAAGCCCCATGGCGTCAACCACGGCTTCGAGATCCGACACAAAAGCGGCTTGGGATATTTCCGGTACATCCCAGTCTGAAAGCCCATTTCCGCGTTCATCATAGCGGATAAAGGTGTGGTTTTCGGCGAGCGCGCGAAAAAGCGGGCTCCAGATCGGCGCATTCCAGTCGAGCTCAAGGTGGGTGAGCCAGTTTGCAGCCTTCACAAGTGGAGGGCCCGACCCAACCGAAGCATAGGCAATCGAGACTCCATCCTGTGTCTTGCAGAACCGGATATCCTGATCGGGCATGCGGGCGGTTTCAGCGGTTTCGGTGGGTTCCGCCAATTCTGTGACCTGAGCCGTGGCGGATGGGCTCTGATCCACCGGCACGAAATCCATATCCGCGTCGCGAAATCTGTCTATGAACTCGGTTCTCATCGCACTGAATTCTCTACGACGCTTGAGGCGCTTCAGGCTGATCAGCAAGGCGTTTGCAGCTGACATGGAATAGGGCGAGTGCTCAGACCAGTTCTGTGCAAAGGCAAGCCGTTCATCCGGCGTCAGGTCAGGATGATTGATGACTTTGGTGGAATGCGTGTCCACAAATTTGCGGATCTTTTCGCGCTCGGACCGGAGCCATAGCGTGTAGGTCGAGTGTTCGGGGAGTTCCAGGCCTTCGAGCAATAATTGCGTATTCAGATAATCCAGCGCGGCCTTGATATCTTCGATCGAGGAGTCGTCGCTCGAAATGATTTCCATCTTCTCATGAAGGTCAATCGACATGGTGGCATGATCAATGAAGACTCGTTCCCGATCCGCCTTAAGGCGTTCGGTCTCACTATCATTGAAGATCTGTCTGATCTTGGAGAGTGACCAGCGCAAAGCCCCTTTGGGGTCATCCGGAACATCCCAGAAGACTTCGGTCAGATGGTCGCGTCGCTGTGTCGAACGAGAGGTGAGCAGCACGCCCATGAGCGCCCGTGTCTTTTTCGAGCTTGGAAGACTTAATGGCGTTTCGTCGCGCGAAACGGTGAAATCTCCCAAAATTCTTGCCTTCAATAAAGACACGCTTCTCGATCCTCAAAATCTATAGAAAAAATATGCTGCGGAAAATTCAACGCTGTCTCAAACGCACAGTCACACGCAGGGATATCATACCGTCGACATCCGCCGGATAACCCGGCTCAACTATATGAAGGAAGTCTACGATGAAAACTCAATTCTTTGCTCTGGTATTTGCTGGTGTCGCTTTTCTCCCTGCTGCGCAGGCTGAAACAAAATTCAAATTCGAATTTGGTTATGACCATGATGAGCTGGTGACCGAAGAAGGCCGCTCTGAACTGGTCGCGCGTTTGTATGAGCAAGTCGAAGGGGCCTGCTCGATGGATATGAAGTATTCTATCCTGCGCGACCGTTTTGTCATCCGTAATTGCGTGAAGACCACCATGCAAACCACGCTTGAGCAGCTCGATGCCGCTGCGGAGCGTCAATTCGCAAACCGATAATTGAGACCTCCAGTGCAATGTGTTGCCCCGCATTGCCTGTCCCAGAGCGAGCCAGTCCTGTCCCCGGGGCTGGCTCGTTTTCGTGTTTACGGCGATCTGGGCCTATCAGACTGCCTTGCTTTTGGCGTCATGTTTTGAAAAACCTTGTCTCGCGCTGATCCGATGGCGCGCGTCAGGAGTTATCCCGCATGAAAATCATGCTGATCACAGATGCATGGCACCCACAGGTGAACGGCGTGGTGCGCACGTTAAACCGTGTCATCGAAGAGTGCGAAGCCATGGGACACGAGTTCGAAATCGTCTCACCTAATGATGGCTTCAAAACCGTACCTCTGCCCACTTACAGTGAAATTCAGCTGGCGATTGGCGCGCGCAAGCAGATTGAAGAGCGATTTCACGAGTTCGAGCCCGAGGCCGTCCACATTGCGACAGAAGGCACACTTGGTATGGCGGGTCGCTCCATGTGTCTCAAGAACAAGATGCCCTTCACAACCAGCTATCACACGCGATTTCCGGAATACGTGTCTGCGCGCGTGCCCGTGCCACTGAGCTGGGGCTATTCCTTCATGAAATGGTTTCACCGGTATTCAGGCCATATCATGGTTGCCACCGCCAGTATGCGCGAAGAGCTGGAGTCCCGAGGCTTTGGTAATGTTGTTGCCTGGTCGCGCGGCGTGGATACCGAGCTGTTTCACCCGGACAAGCGTACGACAATGCCGGATCCCTATGAGGGGATGGAGCGCCCGATTTTCCTCAATGTCGGCCGCGTCGCGGTTGAGAAAAATATCGAAGCGTTCGTTGAACTTGATCTGCCCGGCACGCGTGTCGTGGTCGGCGATGGACCACAGCGCGAGGAACTCGAAAAGAAATATCCGCATGTCAAGTTTCTTGGCGCGAAATTCGGAGACGAGTTGGCGGCCTGTTTTGCCCATTCCGACGTGTTCGTCTTCCCAAGCCTGACCGACACATTCGGGCTTGTCATCCTTGAGGCCATGGCAACAGGCACGCCAGTGGCCGGCTATGAAGTGCCCGGGCCGAAAGATCTGATCCCCGGATCGAATGCCGGTGCGATTTCGGATGACCTGAAAGCTGCAGCGATGGAATGCCTGGATATCGATCGCGCCACGTGCCGGACTTATGCCGAAGGCTATTCCTGGACGGCTTGCGCTGAGACCTTCGTTACCAATCTTGAGCCGTTGCCGGTTCCGGAACGCCGCCGTTTCTGGAAGCGCCTGCGTCGACTCCGTCGTCGTGAACAGCGCGATCAGGAAAGCGTACTTTAAGAGACATGGCGATGACGGAAAAGTCTGACGCAGAGGCTGATCTGCAGCACAAACCGTATGAAGATGCCTTTGCCGTGGTGTTCGGGGCATTCTTCCTTGGCCTGGCGGTGGTGTTCTTCGAATATGCTGAACTGATCACGGGCGGAATTTCCGGCCTGTCGTTGGTCCTCTCCTATGCGACCCCTGTCGCGTTCGGGCTTTATTTTCTGGTGCTCAATCTGCCGTTTTACGTTCTGGCGATTGTTCGCATGGGATGGCGGTTCACGCTGAAAACCGTGATCGCCGTCGCGATTGTCGCTGTCTTCCCGGACCTTGTTCCGGAATGGCTGGTCATTCAGGAGCTGCATCCGGGGTTTGCGGCCTTTACCGCAGGCGCGCTCGCGGCCACTGGACTGATTATCCTGTTGCGCCATGGCGCAGGGATTGGCGGGTTCAGCATTCTTGCGCAATTCCTGCAGGCGAAAGGCCTGGTCCGCGCGGGCTGGTTCCTTCTGATTGTGGACCTTCTTATTCTGGCGGGCGCGGTCTTTGTTCTGCCAGTTATGAATTTGATCTGGTCGGTGCTGGGCGCCGTGGTCATGAATGTGGTGATTGGCATTAATCACCGACCCGGGCGTTATTTCGGAAATTAACCCAGGTCAGCGAAAGTGCCCAACTAGAGCACAACCGCCGCCTGAGCGAGCGGCGGGAGCCGTATCAGTATGGCTTTTCGTAAAATGCTTGTTCCCGAGGCGAATTTCGCTCAATAACGGCCGGGTGGGTGCAATAAGCTGCCGGGGCGCGATGTGACAGACGAAAATTCTACCGAAGTGATGGCGCCGCCAACCTCTTATCCGGATGTGCGTCACAAATGGTATGAAGACCTTCTCGCCGTGGCCTTCGGCACGCTTTTCATCGGCATGGGCATCGTCTTCTATTCGCATGCTCAGCTGATTACAGGCGGGATTTCAGGCTTGGCGCTGGTTCTCTCCTATATGACGAAATTCGAATTCGGCCTGTTTTTCTTCCTGCTGAATATTCCGTTCTATGCGCTGGCGATCTGGCGCATGGGCTGGCGCTTCACCACCAAAACTGTCCTGGCGGTGGCGATCGTTTCGCTGTTTCCCGACTTCGTGCCGCGATGGCTGGTTATTCAGGAACTGCACCCAGTTTTCGCTGCAATTTTTGGGGGCACACTGGTAGCCATGGGCATGATCGCCCTGTTCCGGCATGGCTCAGGGATTGGTGGAGTCAGCATTCTGGCGCACTTCCTTCAGGAAAAGGGGCTGATGCGCGCGGGATGGTTTCTGCTGGCCATCGACCTCTGCATTCTTGCATTTGGTATTTTGGCCGTTCCGTTACAGAATTTGTTGTATTCAGTGATTGGTGCGGTCGTAATGAACGTCTTTGTCGCCATGAATCACCGCCCGGGGCGCTATTTCGGAAAATAGCCTCTCCGTCATTTCGCCAGACAAGCGAGAGAAACACACAAACTTGTATTGACTCTTTGTCATTTCGGCATTGGATTCACGGCGTCGCTCAGCCTTGGAGCTGAGCCTGACTTCGATAACGAAGCTGATCCTTGAGGGAGGAAATATGAGCTTGAAACTGGCGGCTGCCTGTGGCGCAGCCTTGATGTTCGTCTTGCCGACATTTGCGGCGAGCCACGAAGAAGGCAAACACCAACCCAAAGTCGTCTTCTCAGCAACTCAGCCGGTTGATACCGCTGTGGTCGAGACGCCGAAAGGCACGCTGATTGGTGAAAAGGTTGGCGATGTGAACGTCTTCCGCGGCGTTCCGTTTGCCCAACCGCCTGTGGGGGATCTCCGCTGGAAACCACCTCAACCGATCGAGGCCTGGGAGGGCACAAAAACCGCGATTGAATACCAGGCGCCATGCCAGCAGCCTCAACTGCAGGACCCGTCTGAGCCCAACGGCGGCGGCGTTCAGGGCGTGAAATCGGAAGATTGCCTCTATCTTCAGGTCTATGCGCCGGCTGAGGCTGAAAAAGCGCCTGTTGTGCTCTGGATGCATGGCGGTGCCTTCTTCCTCGGGGCCGGTCATCTTGGCTCTTATGTCGGTATGGAAAACGCCAAAAAAGGCGTGATCACCGTGCCGATGAATTATCGTCTCGGGCCGATGGGGTATTTCGCACATCCAAGCCTCAGTGCTGAAGGTGACGCCACCGGCTCTTATGGCGACATGGATGCCGTAGCGGCCCTCGAATGGATCAAAGAGAACATCGAATCCTTCGGTGGCGATCCTGAAAACGTCACGATTGCCGGTCAGTCAGCGGGTGGCTTTCTCGTGATGAATCTCCTGTCTACTCCGTCAGCCGAAGGCTTGTTCCATAAGGCTGTGGTTCAATCGGGCGCGGGTCTGACCGATGGCAGACCGCTTGATTCCGCCGAAAAACTAGTCATGGAAGGCCTGCCAAATATCGGGCTACCAGAGGACGCGACAGCCGAACAATTGCGAGCCGTGTCTGCGCAGACGCTGGTTTATGATCCGGTCTTCCGTTCGGGCATTCGTGGCACTGTCGACGGCAAGTTCTTTACCACAACCACCAAGGCTGCCATGGAAGCCGGAACAGAGATTGATGTGCCGGTTCTGCTCGGTTCGAATATGGGCGAGGGCGGGTTCAACCGTGCGAAGCTCGTTGCTCAGATGGCCGGTGACGAAGGTGCGGGCGCTTTCCTTTATAACTTCCAGCATCAGGCGGCTTTCCGAGATGCTACGTGGAAAAAAGGCCCAATTCACTCAGCCGAGCTGATGTACACTTTCGATACGCTGGATACATCTTCATGGGCGAATGGAATTGAGGATATGGATGCAGAAGCCGCTTATGCGGATCTCGTCAGCTCCTGCTGGGTCGCGTTCTACAAAATGGACCCGATGGACAAGACGATTTCCTGTGCGGATGGCTTTGAATGGCCAGCCTATACCGAAGCAAACGACGCTGTCGCGGTCTTTGGCGACGAGATCGAAGTCGGTAAGGCATCTGAACTGCCGGATGGCCCGAACAGCTGATCTGACAAATAACAAAGCTGAAACAGGAAAGGCCCTTTCGAGGGCCTTTCTTTTTACCCTTAGCTCAAACCGAGGTCAGGCCATTGCGGCAGTTTTCTCATAGCTGCCAACCGCCTGTTGTGCATACATGGAATAGGCAGCCAATTCAGGGGTGGGAGATGATGTGATGTCTGAAGGCTCCTCCGTTAGGCCTACACCTTCGCCTTGCTGTGTGTCAGGCTTACCGGACTGTTCTTTAAGCTCTTCGCTACGCTGTGCCGCGAGTTCGGCTTCGGCCTCTCTCATTTTGGCGGCAGCCGCAGCGGCAACTTTCCTGTCCTGTCCGGAGGGTTCAGCCGGGGCTAGCGCAGCCGCCTGAACCTGTCTCATTTTATCGATCGTCGCCTGAGGATCGCCTTCTATTGGGGCCGTGTCGATCTTCACCTCGCCGCCAATGGCATAGCGGTTGCCATCAGGCCCGGTCTGGTAGTCATAAGAGGGTGATCCGGCATAAGCGCCGCCCACGGCTGCATGGGCCGCCTCATGAGCGCGCACTTCGTCATCGCGCTCCTTCAATTCCTTCACCTGAGCCTGTTCTTCTTCGCTCAGCTCAGTTTCATCGGTTTTCTTGGCGGCTTTATCGCCGCAGCTCGTGCAGATGCCAGCCGCGCACTCTGCGCATTCTTCGGTTTGTGTGGTGCCGTTTGCGCTGGTGGCGATTGCGGTTTCAGACGACAGGGAGAGCTGCGCCGCAGAGGACAGCTCGACACGATCAACCGGATCAGTCGATCGGGAAGTGGTGGGCGCATTAACAGGCGCAGCCTGCGCAGGTGGACTGGCCGGCGCGGTCGGAAGGGCGGTATAGCGGAGTTCATTGATCAGCATGATCAGACCTGCCAGCGAAAAACATGAATGAGTTTAGCTCAGTTTTCTCCACTCTCCCTTTCCGGGATTCATGCAATCTTCTATCGATCTTTGAGCAATGGCTAACCATTGGCTGAAAAGAGATGGGACTCGTCTTTTCCTTGCAGAAGAGGTGAGGTAGGCGAGACAATAGTTCTGAGAGCGTATCGGGTCGAGTGGGGCAAATGGCGGGCAATATTCTGGTCACCGGCGGGGCGGGTTATATCGGTTCGCATACCTGTCTGGCTCTGGCCGAGGCAGGCTATACCCCAATTGTCTTCGACAATCTGTCCAACGGCCATCGCGAATTTGCGCAATGGGGACCGTTCGTCGAAGGCGATATTCGCGATGAGGTCGCACTCAAACAGGTGATGGACGAATACTCACCCATCGGCGTGATCCATTTTGCAGCCCTGATCGAAGTTGGCGAATCCGTGAAGCGCCCTGGTCCGTTCTATGCCAACAATGTTGGCGGCGCGATTACCCTGATCAATGTGGCGAGGGAAGCGGGCGTGAAAGCTTTTGTCTTCTCGTCCACCTGCGCGACCTATGGTGAGCCGCAATACATGCCCATGGATGAGGCGCATCCGCAAAAGCCGATCAACCCTTACGGCCATTCCAAGCTGATGATTGAGCAGGTGCTGGCTGATCTGCGAACTTATAGTGGGTTTCCCTCCATCGCGCTTCGTTATTTCAACGCAGCCGGGTCGGACCCGGAGGGCCGTGTCGGCGAATGGCATGATCCGGAAACCCATGCCATTCCCATCGCGCTCGACAATGCACTTGGACTTCGCGAGGGGTTTCGGGTGATGGGCACGGATTACGACACGCGCGACGGCAGCTGCATCCGCGATTATATTCACGTGCTTGATCTGGCCGACGCCCATATCTGTGCGCTGAACCATCTTCTGAATGGCGGCGAGGGTGGGGCCTATAATCTCGGTACGGGAACCGGAACCAGCGTGATCGAACTCGTCAACGCAATCCGGCGCGTGACGGGCAAAGCCTTCGATGCGGCGCCCGCCGAACGACGCGCGGGCGATGCGCCTGTTCTGGTTGCGAACAATGCGAAGGCGACCAGCGATCTAGGTTGGACGCCACGGCATTCGCTCGATGACATCATCGAGACCGCCTGGGCATGGCATGTTAAGCTGAGAGGCGCCTAACGCGCGAGCCAGCCCCGCGCGAGCTCAGCCAGAAGCTCGCTGCCCGTGACCAGCACATCGTCGTTGAAATCATAATTCGGCGTGTGAAGCCGTGCCGCATCTTCGCCAATGCCCAGCCAGATATAGGCGCCCGGAACCTCCTGTAGCATGACCGCGAAATCTTCTGAGGCCATGCTGGGGTCAGACTCGGTGTCGACCTTTTCCTCTCCCACTAGTTCGCGAGCGATCTGCGCGGCAAATTCCGCTTCTTCCGGCGTATTGATCGTGGCCGGATAATCCTTGCGATAATTGATCCGAGCCGTCATGCCGTGTGCGCTAGTGATCCCGTTCACAATTTGATGGAATTCGGCTTCAATCTGTGTGCGGAGGGTTTCGTTAAAGCAGCGCACGCAGCCCCACAGCTCAACCTCTTCCGGGATCACATTCCAGGTGTCGCCACCTTCGATTTTCGTCACAGAAAGCACAGCCCGTTCATGCGGGCTGACACGGCGACTGACCAGGGTTTGCAGGGCGAGGGTCAGCTCCGCTGCAACCGGCATGGGGTCGCGCGTCTGTTCAGGCATGGCGGCATGTCCGCCCTTACCCGAGAGTGTGATCTCCCATCGATCATAGCTTGCCATCATGGGGCCGGGCTGAACCGCGATCCTGCCGGTGCCAAGCCCCGGCCAATTGTGGAGCGCAAAAATGGCGTCGCAGGGGAATTGCTTGAACAGGCCCTCTTCCACCATCCGTGTGCCGCCGCCTTCATTCTCTTCAGCGGGCTGAAAGATGAGATAGATATTGCCCTGAAAATTCGGGTTCTCGGCCAGATCAAGCGCAGCACCAAGTAACATGGCGGTGTGTCCGTCATGACCGCAGGCATGCATCACGCCATCATGTGTGGAAGCGTAGGAACAGCCCGTGGCCTCCTTAATGGGCAGCGCGTCCATATCCGCGCGCAGGCCTATGCTCGGGCCTTTGCCAGACTTCAGAACGCCGACAACGCCTGTGCCCGCTAGCCCACGATGCACTTCAATCCCGGCCGCCTCCAGCGTTTCCGCCACAAGATCAGAGGTCTTGAATTCCTTGAAAGCCATTTCCGGCTCGGCATGGATTTGATGGCGCCAAGCCTGTATTTGGGCTTTTTTGTCGGGTTTGTTCGGTGATATATCATCGGGCAATCGTAGGACCTCCTGCACACTAGATAACACTTATTTCAGCTAAGAAAACTTCTCTGGGCGGGTAAGGTACGTTGGCAAAAGGTCATTCCATAGTGATCGTCTGTTTTGGATCAGCCGATTCTGACCCAATTCGTATTGGATAACGCGAGTTTGGAGCAGGTGCGCGGCCCGCATTCATCACGACGACAACACGGCGGTTCATCGGATCCCTGGCCCCATCGGCGGTAGAGTTGGCGGGTTGAGTTTCACCAAAGGCTTCGGTGGTTATGATGTCGCCAGGAATTCCGCGTGCGACGATTGCAGCCTGGACAGTTCGAGCCCTTTTGGCGCTCATTGTTACACTGGAAGTTGTTTCGCCTGATCCGCGTGTGTGTCCCTCAATTTTCACGCTAGTTAGTGCACAGTTGGGGTTGCTTCGAGTTATTCGAATTGCCTCGTCGATTATGGCCAATGCAGTTGAATGCAGATCGGTGCTATCCCACTCAAAATAAACAACAAATTCTTGCGATACCGTAGAGCAAGCGGGTGATATCGTGATCGGCGTCGGACGTGGTGGAGGGGGTGGCGGTGGAGGTGGTGGTGGTGGAAGAGGCGGCGTCGGTATTCCGCACCCCAAGCACAATTCCTCGAAGATGCGGTTATCCATCCAGGGTTGCTGCTTAAGGTTGGTAGCTCTGGCAACAAGTGTTTGGACTCGCGCAAACACAGCACCTGGATGATCGTCTTCCTCAAGAAGTGCTTTGGCCAGAACAGGCGCATAAACGCCCTCCTGTGCCACATCGCCAGGGCTGGTCGAGTACGCGATCAAAACATTGCTACCTGCGTCAATTCTGGTGAGACCTTTGGTGCCGGCTTTATAGCCCTGCACGCCGGGATTGGTACGGCAGGCATCGAACACAAGAAAGATTGCCCGCGCCCCGGTGGCGGCAAATTCGTCATGCAAATCGCTCAGATTGATGCCGTAACGTACGAGATCTGAGGCCACTTCGAGATCGGTTTCCGTGCCCAGAAGATAGCTTTCTTCGGTTCCCGGATGCTGGGCGCCATGACCGGTATAGTAGACAAATCCAATCGTGTTCTTTCCAGACCGATCAAGTTCACGGCGAAAATCATCGAGAGCGTTTTGAAGGCCACCGCGCCGGAGGTCAGTCACGCGCGTCACCTGAAAATCAATGGCCTCAAGTGAAGTCTGAACTGCGTCTGCTTCTTCTTCTGCTTTCACGATATCCGGCAGGTTTCCGAGATAATCGCCCTGTTCGATCACCAGAGCGAGCCGCGTTTCAGCTAAAGCCTCAACACTCGTGAGGTAGAAAAGTGCGACGCCGCTGATCAGAGCAAGTTTAGTTCTCATGTTTCACCAATCCAGCTGGATCGAGCTTCACCGCACCACTATTCCAGTATAACCGCCAGCAAAGGTGTGGACCTGTGGCCCGGCCCGTTGCACCAACCGCACCAAGGCGTTGGCCAGCTGATACCCGATCACCTTTTTGCACATCAACTTCAGACATATGAAGATAAATACTGGTGAGTCCCAATCCATGATCTATCATCACGATACCCCCGTCATAGTAGAAGCCCGTCGCAGCTAATGTGATGACGCCATTGGCCGGAGCACGAAGCTCTGTTCCTGTCGGTGCCGCCATATCCAGCCCGTAATGGATTTTGTTTTCACCGCGGATAACCCGGCCTGCGCCCCATTGACTGGAAATGCGAAATCCCGGGTCCATGGGCAGGAGCCAGTCCTGCAGAATGCCATCTGCTTCTGCGCGGCTGGCCAGAGCTTCGTCTTTCTGCTGGCGTTCCGTTTTGGTCGTCTGGATCTGTCTTTGCTGCTCCACCTGGCTTAATTCCAGGGAAGAAGAATTTGCTACGTCCGCCGCAATTTGCTCGTCAGTGGGAAGAAAGTCATCATGCCCTAACGGTCCCATTCTGGCATTTGATATCATGTCGAGCTCAAGCCCCTCGATCACCTGTCCTCTAACATAATCTCGAGCTGCGACTTTCAGACTGATCTCAGTTTCCGAAACGTCTGAAAGCATTTGCAATTCAAAAGCCTCAGCTTGATCGCGGTCGAAACCAATGAAAAATCCACCATCTTTCAGGGTTGGAATGGTCTCGCCATTCATGAGAACGGCGCTTAGATTCTCAGCTTTGCCGCGCAGAAATCCGCCTTGTCTGAGGTGACCACTCAGAAATTCAAGACGCGTCGGGGCTGGTATGGCGCTTTCATCAGGAATAGCGGCATATGTCCCGGCCTCGTCAGAGGTCGACGTCATGGACGATTCGGAAACACGCTCCGGAGAGCTGGGCCAGCTAAAACGAAATTCAATCTGATTTCTTTGTGCCCAGAAAAAAGCAAACGCTGACGTCACTAAAGTCAGCAACACGCCGATCAGAAATGATATAAATATTCGCATGATCTTCTGTGCACCCCTTTGTTGACATTAGGTGTCAACCGGCGCTTTGTTAACCCTGAAATTGCATAGTCAATTGGGGGGCGCATGCGAGATTTTTTGACGATTTTGATGATTCTGGTCAGCGTGAAAGTGGCGCATGCGCAAGATAAGCCCTATTTCGAGCACTATTCCCCGAGCAATGGCGAAAAAGTGTTGGGTGGCGTGGCAACCCCTGCGAAAAGCTGGCCCGGAATCGCATCACTTCAGATCATCGGCACTGAGTCGAAAGTGCACAATTGCGGTGCTACCGCGATTTCTGAATATTGGCTGCTGACGGCGGCGCATTGCGTCGATGATCTCCGGCGGCATTCAGACGGCGAATGGCACTATTACGGTGAACCCAGCGTCCCTGGTTTACCGAGAGAAGACCTGGGGAAGATGGTCGCAGTGATCGGTGAGGCCTTTTTGGGTGAGACATCGGCGTCTTCTGAGTTTGAAATTTCGGAAGTGCACTACAATTCTGGCTACACGACCGATCGCGTTTATCTCGGCAATGATATTGGTCTGATCAAGCTGGCACGGCCCTATACAGGGCCTGTCATGCGATTGTCTCTTTCAAGCAAAACAGACAACCTATCTGAGGCGGGTGATCTCGTGCGAGTTGCGGGATATGGTCGAACCGGAGTTGCAGGCCAGGATGACTCCAGCGTTCACCCTTTGCTCAATTCAATGCAGACGATTGCCGGAAGTCTTACACTTCTTGAGACCGAAATGCCAACTCTCCAACAGGTGGCGTGTTCGGGTGGCATGAGGCAAACCTTGCTTGAGGTGGGTACGTCAAATCGGATGATCAGTGACGCTCTGAATTTCGTCATTGATGATCGTGTTATCTGTGCAGGCGCGGCGAAGAGAAATGCTTGCCACGGCGATAGTGGCGGGCCTTTGGTCAAATACGATGCGTATCGCCACCCCTATCAAGTCGGTCTGGTGAGTTGGGGTGTGAAATGCGGAGATGTGGGTGCGCCGAGCATCTATACTCGGGTTTCCTCTTTCGGAAGCTGGATTATCGATATTGCTGGAAAAGAGGTTTTGTCGACGGCCCAGAAAGTGGAAAATCTGCCTCTGGAAGCCGATATCATCACCTTCATCGATGAAATTCGAACAGAACATTCCGAGGCGATCGCGGCACTCGACATTGAGCTCATCCGCGACGGAGAGCCCTTCGAAGACCTTAAGCCCGGCGAACCTCCGTCCTTTAACTTGGGTGACTTTGTCGACATTCGCATCACCCCTCCGGTGACCGGGAAACTTTATCTGCTTGATTTGAATTCTTTAGGTGAACTGAACCAGATCTATCCATCGCAACGAGACGCCATGAAACCAGGGGGATGGCCCACATACCAGAAGAACCAGCTGTTTGAGTTTCCCAAGGGTGAGTTCAGTTTTGATATTGTGATGGAGCCGCCGGTCGGACGTCAGACGGCCATCGTACTCATCGTGCCGGAAGATTCTCCGCTTGTTGTACCTGAGAATGGCAATCCGCCACGTTTATTGGCATCACGCGAACAGCTCGCCGACGACGGCTCGATTGAAGCAGCTTCCCGCTATATTCTACGCCTTATGGAACGCGTTTATGAGCAGTTCTCGTTCGAATACGGCATGGCAGTGCGCCATCGTTATGAAGCACCGCAAGCCTTGCAAGGTGTTGAGCAATCAGAGGAATGCGGGCCTGAGGACTATAGTTGCTCGCCGGATGTTTCCGTTATTGCGCCTCCGCAGCCCACCCTGCCGACTGAGCCAAGCTATGCGCTTGGATATGTCACCTATGAAGTACGCGCCCGGCGTGAATTGCCCGACCTATAAAGTAAGGCAGATCTGGTGACCCCGACAGGATTCGAACCTGTGACCCTCAGATTAGGAATCTGATGCTCTATCCTGCTGAGCTACGAGGCCAGACCAGAAATGTTTGGTACTGGAGTTTCAGGGCAGGCTCAAGAGAGCTCAGTTCGCAAGCTCTTCTGAGAAGGTGAAGGCGTCATCACTTCCGCCGCCGCCAAGCGATGAGATTCCGTTTTGTTCAGAGGCGGCATAGGTTGGTGCGCCATTCACAGGATAGACCGTCACGACCCCGCCTTTCACGCCAATTTCGCCAGCGTGAAGCGCCGCCTTGCAGATGAAGCTTTCACTGCGATAGATGTTCGTCCCGTAAATGGCCCCTCTGGCCGTGGGATCTGTGCAGCTGCATTCAAGCGGCCCGTCCTTGCGGAGCGTGTCGATATGCGGGCGAAACGGGCAGGGGTCTGGCCAATTTCGCCAGCTTTCAAGATCGAAGACGAGTGTGCCGGAATTGGCCAGCGTTGGCCCCGGATTGTTTCTATGTCGTCCGGAGTTTCGGATCACTTTCAGCGGTCGGTCATTCACGCTTGCCGCAATATTCTCGACATTCCGGTCGCCCAGGCCCGCCCTGTACCAATCATTGGTGAAACGGACGCTCAACTCTTTCTGATCCGGTAGGGCGTTGATCAGGGTTTTGTACTGCCCCGCGACGGAGCGTCGTTCAACGAGTGTTGTATCAAGACGGATTTCGACGATCGGCGCTTCGCCATTGGCAATAACACCGGTCATCTCAAGTTCGATCTCATAGGGGGTGAGCTGCGGCTGAGCGAGGGTCGCCAGAGGATCAGGCGTTGTGCTGGGTGCAGGTGCGGTCACAGAATTGCCAGGCGTTTCGCAATCGGCAAGATCCTTATGACGGTCGGCCAGCATGAGATTCAGACTGCCCATTTCGGTCAAGCGTGTGGCGTGATGCGTTCGCAGCGCACTTGCTCTGAAACTTATCGGGAGGTCAGAGCTCAGGGCTTCACGCACAAGGCGCTCATGCTCTGCAACGATTCCGTCGACCTGTTCGACAACGCTCTCAAGCCGCGCGATAAGATCATTGATATCTGTACCAATGACCCGGCAGGTCTCAGACAGATCATCCAGATCGAGAGGCGCTGGCGCGGAAACCCGGCTGAGCGGGCCCTCCGGATCACCTAGGCTCTTCGGAACTTGATAGGTATAGTCCAGCTCGCTCCTCTGCCGACCGTGTTCATCATAATAACGTATCAGATAGGGCTTGCCTTCTTCATTGAGCCAGATCTGACCCGCCAGCACCCCGTCGACGGTAACCGACGCCTTGTAGATATAATGGCCAAACGGGCCACGCCGGATCGATTGCGCGGGGTGATCGCGATCTTCAATGTTGTAAAAGGCGGTCTGCACGGCCCTGGCGGATCGAAACCAGGCGGTGGTCACAAACTCTCCGGCCGTCCCGTCTGAAGAGATTTTCTGCGTGTATTCGGGGTTTCCATCCGGGTTGATGTAGAAAATCATGCCATCGGCCGAGTATTTATAGCTGTCCCCGACAAACTCGACACTGTCCGAGATCAGGACGACAGACGTGTATTGTGGCCGATTGAACCGGCGTATTTCACGTGTTGCAGCCGCCTGAATGGTGTCGCGCAAAAACTGATTTTCTTCGCGCGCCTGCCGTTCGATTGGCAGGCCATGCTCTGCTGCAAGGTCTTCCTGTCGTTTGAGAACCGCCAGCACATCCTCATAGGGGATTTCGCCGCGATTGTATTGTTCGAATGCGCGCTCAACATCCGACGCTTCCCGGACGGGCGGTTCGAGATTGGGAGCGGCGATCTGCGCAGCGGCGGAAAACAGGGTCAGACTGGCGACCCATGATGCGATAAAGATCCACCGAAACATGATGTTTTCTCCCCCCGGAACTGCGTCAGTTGGTACGGAGTTTAAACGCGAATACGCGCTTCGCAAACTGGCCGGTGCAGTCGGCTGGAAAGAATCGCCTTTGGGCCTTGCCAGCACGGCCTCTTTCCAGTAGAAGCGCCGCTTCAAGTTTCCAATAGACACTCTTTAACCGACGGAATTCGATCGATGAAAAGCGAAGGCCATCCAGATTATCACTTCGTCAAGGTCGTCATGACCGATGGCACCGAATACCAGACTCGTTCGACCTACGGCAAAGAAGGCGACACGATCACTCTGGATATCGACCCAAACACACACCCGGCCTGGACGGGTGGCAACCAGAATTTGATGGACCGCGGTGGACGCGTGTCCCGGTTCAAGGACAAGTTCAAAGGCTTCGTCAAATAAGCTTTTGTCCCACAAGGCAAAGAAAAACCCGCTGGTCACCCGGCGGGTTTTTTATTGGCTGGTTCAAACGCTATCAATCCATGCAGGTGTATTTGCCGGTCGAGGGCGAAAAGGCTTCCTGCCCGCAATTCGGATCAGGCGCATCGTAATAGGTGCGCTGACTAACCGGCGGCTCTGGCAGAATGGGAGGGCTCGTTGGCGGTGTTGGGCTCGCAGGCGGCGGCACAGGCTGTTCCGAGATTGGTTGAGTAGGTGGCCCATACATTGGCGGCTGCGGCGGTGGTCCTCCCTGGCGAAATGGTTCAATAGGCGGCACAAAGCCATTGCCGTAACCGCCAGCGGGGATCAGCTTATAGTCATAGGGGGTGCCGCCGCGTGTTTTGACATCAATCCAGCCACTTGGATCCACCACCATGGTTGCGCGCCCCATAAGGGGCAGGTCATCGAACTCATAGGTGTTCTGCCCAGTCTGAACGAAGTTCATGCCAGTGACCATATTCGGCTGGATCCGCATGAAGAGCGCAAAGTTCCAGCCATCGACAGCATAGGCGCGCCCGCCCTCAATGCGGATTTTCTTCTTGATGGTTGAGATGGTGTAGACGCCATCGATCGGTAGAGGCTGAGAGGCCGGAACTTCGTAGATGGTGGGCAGGAAACCATCGATTTGCGGGATGCCCGATTTGATCAGCACGTCGCCGACAAAGCCTGCGAGCATATCGGCTGATTGCGCCTGTGCGCCGCCTATGAAGGTGACTGATGCTGCGAGCGCAACGGCCAGATGGCGAGTGTGTCTTGAAACCTGTTTGAGCATGTGTGGACTCCGATCTATTTCAGTTGAGACCAGAATAGAAAACGGGTCGTCCGGCGATATGCGTACTACTACCCAATGGGCGGGGCGAAACGGACGAAACACATAGAAAAACCCCGTCCTGACAGGCAGGACGGGGCGTGGGGTTTGAGGTGATTGCCGCGGGTTACCAGCAGACACCCGGGCCGCAATTGACATTTAACGTATCGCCGACCGGGCGGTCATCAGCATCCCGACCCGTGAGGGCGATTGTCTTGTAATGCCGAGTGGATCTGTTGCTCGGTGCGGTGAACAGCTCCTGGCCAACAGCATTCGGCGATATGCCTTCGGCATCAACGATCGCTGTATCCGGGTGAATATTGCGCCCCCAGAAGCTGACCCAGGAGTATTCCTGTGGCAGGTCAAGCGCGATGCCACGGATCTTGCTGTTCGAGACATAGCTGTTCTGGTGAACCGCCATATTCCAAAGATCAGAGGTGGAGCCGCCTGCCGGTACTTCGTCATTCAGCATGTTCATCGTGCCAATTGCGTCGCCGACCATGTGAGATTCCTTGTCCCAGATTACCGCATGGAAGATTTTGGGTTCGCAGTAATCTTCATCGGCAAGCGTACTGCGAAGGATGGTGGTCGTGCCGGCGGTTTCGGGATCTGAGCCTAACACCTGATCGCGCATCTGGAATTCGCAATTCAGGCCAGCAATCGGGATTTCCCTTACCGTATCAGCTGCAACGTTAGCTCCGCCAATATTTTCATAGGTCTGGTCGCCCGGATTCCAGGTGTAGAAGCTCACCCAGACGGATTGGTTCGAGCCATTATAGAAGCGGATTGGAACCGGAACATAATTCGGGTCTTCAATACAGACACCGACACCCCATTCGCCTTTTGATGCGGCACCTTCCTTGAAGCAGGGCTTGTCGGCCTTGCCCCAGCGACAGGCTTTCTCGCCAATGCCGCCACAGGGTTTGCAATATCCATTATCGTTCGGCTCATAATGGCCCTCGCACGGATAGCCTGACATCAGGCGTGGGCAGGCGCGCTCATCCGGGCCGCCACAAGGACGGCAAGTGCCGTCGAAATTCGCAAGGCCATCATCGCATCGCTTACCTGGCTTGAAGGTCCGGCAGGCTTTCTGGTCCTCACCTCCGCAAGGTTGGCAGATGTTATTGCCATCGGGCTCGGTCTTGCCTTTGCACGGATACCCGCTGGCAAGGGTTGGGCAGGCCTCAGCGCCCTCAATGCCGCATACTTTGCAATATCCATCAATAATCTCGAGGTCGCCGTCGCATCGTGCGCCCTCCTTAAAGGTCCGGCAGGCTTTCTCATCCTGGCCACCGCACGGCTTGCAGACATTGCTGCTGTCTGGCTCAAGCTTTCCCTTGCAGGGATAGCCGCTCTTGATCGCAGGGCATTTTGGCTGATCTTCACGCCCGCATGGCTGGCAGGTGCCGCCCTGTTCACTGAGCCAGGAATCGCAGCGTTCCCCTCTGTAAGTCACCGGGCAAGGCTCCTGGCCTTCGGCGCTACATTCGTTTTTGCCGGGCAGCCCGAACAATTGAGCTTCGGCCGTTGGGGGTGACATCGACATAAGAATGACCAGCACGCTCAACTTGAGAAATGCGATGGCCGATAAAGACAATAATCTGAGCATGGCTCGTTACCTCTCACCTGAATGGACAGGTTGAACGGTATCTGTTCGTTCGGTTCCGGGTTATGGGTATCACCACCCATTCGCCATTGGAGCGTAAGACAAACTTCGCTAGTCTCTGGCGTGACGGGTGGATCATGGGCAAAATTCTGAAAATATATTCCAGGGATGGCACACCGGTGCGGGTTGTGGTCGCTGATGATCATGCGATTGTCCGCCAGGGCGTGTGTTCGATCCTGAGCCAATTGATTGACCAGCCGGATATCGAGGAAGCCGTAAATGGTTTAGAGGCCGTCGCTGCCGTCAAACGGCATCAACCACACTTGCTTGTTCTGGACGCTGCCATGCCCATGGCGCGCGGGATTGAAGTGCTGGCCGATGCGCGGCGCTGGAGCCCGGAGACCAGAATTGTCCTGCTCACAGGGTTTACGGCGTCCGGTATTCTGGCTGAATGGCTGGAAGCTGATGTTGAGGGCATCCTCCTCAAATCCTGCCAGCCAGAAGAGATGGAGAAAGCCTTCCACACTGTGCTCTCCGGCGGGCGATATATCACGGAAGATGCCCGGACCATGCTGCTCGATCTGCAGAATGAGACACCACTCAGTCTGCGGGAACGCGAAGTCTTGTCGCTGATCGTGACCGGCAATCAGAATGATGAAATTGCCGAACGGCTCTTCATCAGTAAGCGGACGGTCGAGAAACACCGTGCCAGCCTGATGGCCAAGCTCAGCGTGAAAACGGTCGCTGAGCTGATGGCGGAGGCCTATAAGCGTGGTCTTCTGGAAGAGCTGAAACAGTTATGATCGGGTGCAGGCTCCGAATGGGTAGTCCTACCCATAGCGCCATTCATCGCGTTCAGGCCTTCTGAGGTTATGACGATCGCATTTCTCAGAGTCTGGCTTCGCAGCGTCTGCCTGATGTTGGCAGGGGTGCTGACCTTTACGCTTTCGGCTGGCGCATCCCCACGCGCTGTCGAAGCGATCACACTGCCAGACGCGTCAGAATACATTCTTCTGTTAGCTCAACACAGCGAAGTGCTCATGACCGATGCCCCGGGGATGGCGCTGTCTGACGTTCGGCAGGCTGAGGGGTGGGAGGTTTCGTCGAGCGACACATTTGATATGCGCGACGGGACGAAATCCTATTGGATCCGGTTTGGCGTCACGAATCCCAAGGCCGAGACCGAACATCTGGTTCTGGATATGCGCGCAGCGGCGCATGATTATTTCAGGGCCTTTACGATTGATGCGGATGGCACGGTTGCACAGCTGATCGAAACCGATCGGGATAGCGTCTTTGCTGCGCGCGACATCGCTGCGACGCGGCTGAATGCGCAAGTCTCCCTCGAGCCGGGCGAGACGAAAGAGCTCTATCTGGAGGTCGACCCCTATTTCGCGACCCGATACCATTTCGTGCTCGCCTCGGAACTGACTTTCCGCATTTTTGATCAGGTGAATGAGGATTGGTCGCTGTTCTGGTATGGCGGCATGATCACAGTCTTTGTACTGGCCATGCTGGCCTTGCCGCTGATCGGTTGGCGCGTCACGGCAGCCTTCCTCGCCATGATCGGTTGCGCGGTCATCACCACCATGGCGGCAGAAGGCGTATTGGCGCAGTATCTCATGTCCGATTTGCCAGTCAGGTGGGGCTGGAACGTCACAGATTTCTTTTATTACCACACCATGACCTCTCTTCTGGCGGTGGGCATATTCCTGTTCGATCTGCACAAGGACCGTCCGCGCTATGCGGTTTGGGTGATGGCCGTCATCGGCTATATCAGCTGTCTGTCGCTCTTTTCATTCTGGCTGAATGTCTATGATTCAAACCTTCTTCTGAGCTTCTATCGCGCCGTCCTGCCTCTGGCTTTTCTGACGCATCTGACCACAGGCATTCTGTCTGTCCGCAAAAAGAAGCCTGGCGCCACCGCCTTCCTGCTCGCCTCCATTGTGCCGCTTGTCTATGCCATGAATGCGCTCCTGTTTGGCTTCTCGTTTGAGATTCCGAGCCCGCCAATCTTTGAGCTGTCAGAGTTTCGGAACCTTATTCTTCTGCAATTGGTTGTGATCGCCTTTGCGATTGTGCAGCGTTATGCCCGCATCCGAAGTGAGCGCGATCGAGCCTTGCAAACCGAGCTCGACATCACTCAGGAAAAGCTCGAACTGTCAGAGGAATTGCGCGAGAGCCGGGAGAAATACGATCACATCAAGCGCCAGTCTGAGCAGCAAAGGGAGCAATTATCGGCGGTCAGTCACGATATTCTTCAGCCGCTTCAATCGCTCCGGTCCGGGCTGAAATCGCTCAATCTCAAAGATGAAGATGCCATCCAGAACATGCATGACGCATTTGATTATCTGGAATCGCTGGCCCGATCTTCCATGCATTCACCGCAAGGCGAGCCTGCCAGGTCGTCGCCCTCCGGGTTCGAAGCGTTTGCGCTGAGGGCTGTCACGGATGTCGCCTATGCCATGTTCAAGGATGACGCTGGAGCCTCCGGTGTGCGGCTTCGGTATGAGCCATGCGAACTGATGGTTCATAGCGAACCAGTCACCCTCATGCGAATTTTAAACAATGCGCTCGCCAACGCGCTCAAACATGCCAAAGCAAGCCAGATCGATTTGCGCTCGGAGCGATCGGATCAGAGCATTGCGCTGATTATTTCGGATGACGGCCAGGGCATGAGCGAAGCGCAGCTCACTCGCGCGCAAGAAAAACATTCCCGAGGGGAGGCATCTGACGGGCAGGGGCTCGGGCTGAACCTCATGGCGGAGGAATGTGAACGTCTCGGGCTGGGATTTGAAATAGAGAGTCAGCCTGGCAAAGGAACCGTGATTACAATCCGGTTCCCGATGCGTTGAACGGGCTTATTTCCGCCAGACAGAAAGCGGGTCGAACGCGCCGGAATTGGCGGCGTCCTGCAGAGCCTGCAGCTGGCTCGTCACCGGGTTTGGCAGAGGCTCTTCAGTCTCGTCAAAAATGATTTCATCGAGGCGGTGAAGGCGGTCAAACAGATCCTTGGCCTGATCGACAAGTGTGAGCAGGCTGTCCGGCAGTTCCGGGTTCTGACGTGCGGTGAAGGCGTTGATCGCGGTATCTTCGAGGCGGAAGCGCGCTTCAGAGGCTTCATCCGCACTCATATCGCCTTCCTTAACGGCCCGCTGAACCACGAGCCAGCTCGCAGCCTGCATGAGGCGCGTTGTCAGTTCCATGGAGACTGTTGCGTAAGAGAGTGACGCTTCGCGAGACAATTGGCGGGAGGCTTCACGACCATCGCCATCCAGATAGCTCGCGGTTTCTTCGACCAGCGCCATGCCGTCGGCGAACAGCTTGCGGAACATTTCTGATGAGGCGAATTGCACCATCCGATCGCGCACGCCAGGACTGATCGGTTGCGTTGAAGTGGAGCTATCTTTTGTCATCCTGGCGCCTCATTCCTTGATGCCGAAGTTTAACTGACACACAGACCCTTGAGGATGTGTTAAATCGTTAACACAAAGCCTCAAAATTCATGCATTCAGGGCAAGTTGTTTCATCTTCAGCATCGTATTCATATTTCGTGCCGTTCCCTCGGCCTGAGCCAATTTAAACGACAATTTCGACTGTCCCTGACCCTCCGGATAATAAATAAAGATTTCGCGCTGGCCAGCTTTGAACTGCTCATTGCTGTGATGTTTTACGTCCTTGGTGTGGAGATCGGTCACCAGGCTGTTCAAAAGCAGCACAATTACCTTATTGCCTGGCGCGTCCGAGAAAGGATTGGCTTTGATGAGGGCGTCCACTTCGTCTCGTGATCGCATGATCAGGCCGACAGGCTTGCCGGCATGGGCTTCGAGCCGCGCTTCCAGTGCTGTCCTGACCTCGTTGCTCGATTGCTCGCTCTCAAAGGCCAGATTGCCACTGGCGATGTAGGTCCGCGGATTCCTGAAGCCGAGTTCACGGCACATGGCCTTCAGCTCATCCATTTTCAGCTTGCCGGTTCCACCCACATTGACGGCACGCAGGAAGGCAAGGTGGGTTGTCTCCGGCATAGGGTTCAGGCTTTATTGTCCAGACTGAACATCGCGTCTGCTGCGGATTTTGCGCTGCCTTTTTTCTCGATCGCGGCCTCACACAGGGAGATTTCCGCTTTCAGTTCAACGATGCGCTCTTGCAGATCCTCAACGGACATAAGATCTATGTCCCGTTGTTTTTCGGGGTTCGGGTGTTGCACCTCTTCATCCATTTGCGCCACGCTCCCTTTGTCAAATTCAGAAACCAGAAGAGTATCTTTCATGACCCTAACAATGCGCGCCGTCGAAGTCCAAGACGATCAGTCACTCAAACTGGTTGATCTTCCGAAACCTGAGGCGAAAGGCGCGGAAGTTCTGGTGAAAATTCACGCCTTTGGGGTTAATCGCGGAGATTTGCTGCAGCGGATCGGGCGTTATCCCTCACCGCCTGGCGCGTCGCCTCTGATGGGGCTTGAAGCCTGCGGCGTGGTTGAAGCTATTGGCCCCGAGGCTGATCGCTGGAAAGTCGGCGACAAGGTCTGCGCCCTTCTGCCCGGCGGCGGCTATGCCGAATATGCGGTGGCGGATGCGGGCAGCTGCCTGCCTCTGCCGGAGGGGTGTAGCTTTGAACAGGGCGCGGCGCTGACCGAAACCATGATGACGGTCTGGACCAATGTGTTTGATGTCTGCGCGCTGAAGCCCGGCGAAACCTTCATGGTTCATGGTGGCACAAGCGGCATTGGGGTGTCGGCCATCCAGATGGCGAAGCAATGGGGCTGTAAGGTGCTCACCACGGCTGGCTCAGAGGAAAAGTGCATCGCCGCCAAAACCTTCGGAGCGGACCGGGCCATCAACTACAAGACCGAAGACTTTGAAGCCGTCGTTAAAGAAGAGGGCGGTGTTGATGTCATACTGGATATGGTCGGTGGCGATTATGTTCAGAAGAATATCAACTGCCTCAACAAGCTCGGTCGGCTCGTCAATATCGCCTATATGCAAGGCCCGAAAACCGAATTGATGCTGATGCCCTTCATGCTGAAACGGCTCACCATGACAGGCTCCACCCTGCGCGCCAGGACGCCGGAGGAGAAACGCCATGTCCGTGACGGCGTAGAACGCGACTTCTGGGGTATGATCGCCGAGGATAAGATCAATCCGGTGGTCTATAAGGTTTTCCCCATGGTGGAGATTGAAGCGGCCCATGCGCTGATGGAATCGTCTCAGCATATTGGAAAGATCGTCATCAAGACGGGCTGAGAGCAGGCGCGATGAGTGGATCATTCTCAGTCAGCGGCGACTTTACCGCCTCTATCGACAGCCAGGATGATGGCAGAGTTCTGCGCTATTCGTTTGAATGGGTCGGGTCGCCCTTGTCCTTTGGTGAGGCGATTTCCCTGATGGATTGGGAAGATGGCTTTGTCGATTTTCTGAGCGAGCTGATCTCTCAATCCGGGTTTTCGGGGCTTGTCTGGGAATGCCCGCCAGTGACGCGCGCAACGCTGTCCCGTCAGTTCGAATTCGTCGTGATCGATACGGGCAAGCCCTATCATCCCAATCCCGACCCCTCATCCTTCCGGAGTTATCTTGAGCCCCTGGATGGGCGCGAAGGCGTTTCAACCTTCAGAAATCTGGGCGGTGATGCCAGTCTCATCATCCCGTCATGGGTCGATGGGGCTGACTATCGGGATTTGCTACATTTTCTCAAATCGGCGTCACTCACGCATAAACGCCTGTTCTGGCGAAGCATTTCAGACGCCATACAATCTGGTCTGGATGACAGCCCGATCTGGTTATCAATAGCCGGATCGGGTGAACCCTGGCTGCATGTCCGGCTGGATAGCCAGCCGAAATATTATCAGCACAAGCCGTATCGGAAAGAGAAACCGAGCTAGCGACTATTGATAGTCGGTATAGGCCCAACCCTGCTCAAAATCATCGAACCGCTCCGGAGAGCATGGCTCTGAGCGATAGCCGAAACCAGAGGCCATCAGGCGGATTTTCATCTCGCGGACTTCATCATTCATGGTGCACGGCAGAATGACTTTAAAGCCAGCACCTTCTGCTGCGTTCAAATCCATGAGGAAGCGAGTGATGCTCTGACCGAGCATGCGTTCGCTCGCCTGAAGCGCCCGCTCTTTGCCATCACGGGCGCCAAAGCCTTGCTCATCAAGATAGCCGTGACGATCCCCATAAACCCAGCTTTTTGGTTTGTTACGGTCCGAGGCGAGTGCGAAATAATTACTCGGGTCGAGCTGTTCGCGAATAATCTCAAGCGGTCCGAGGACGGCTGAGACGCCTTCCAGCCAGAAGAATGACCGGTTGTAATAATCCCAGTCTTTCTGGGAGGCTTCCTCAATTTTTCCGTCGAAGAACTGCGTGAGTTCTTCATTGTTGTTGATGAGTTCAACAAGCAAGCCTTCGGTCAATGCGGCATCCGCATGAAGGCCAACTGCCGCGCTCAGCAGCGGTTCTGAAATATCATAAGCCTTGGCGAGGTCGCGCTCATTCAGCTCCGGGTATTTCACAAGGAAGTTCGCGCCGACATCGCCTTCATAGACGACTTCACCAGTCAGGCGGCTGACAATCCGATAGGTTGCGTGGCTGCGTCCTGCGAAATCTGTTCCAAAGGAATTGGCTTTGATTTCAGAGAAATGAATCTGCAGCGCATAGCGCGCTTCGGCATGAGATCGGGCAAGCAGTCCTGCGCGGTCCAGCGCACCAGTCAGCATAGGGCGGAATAATTGCTGATTGGGTTTGTTAAAGATGTAAGAGCGTTGAGACATGCCTTCGACAAAGTCGATGGTGACTGAACGATAGAGCCTGTCTTGCGGCGTCCAGGCGATCAGCTTGGTATTTGGCAGAGCCGGGCGCTGCGCGGCGATCGTGTCGTCCTGGTTCATCACAAAGGGCATCGCCTGAGCGACATTTTTCGCTGGCTGGCTCGAGCTACAAGCTGAAACTGCAAGGAGTGCAAGAGCAGAAAGCGGTGCAAAAATGGACTTCATGAGACAATACCCCAACCGAGTTTGCGGCAAAATTTGCACAACAGCGTTGATTACCGGTTAAATTACGGGATATTTGGCCGGGACCGTTTATCGGGGGTGTTAACGGCTAAATGCGTCTCAGGCTTTGCATTTTGTCCCGATGCGACCTATAATGCTTTCACGACTTCCCTATAGGAATGACACGTTGCCCGGCCCAAGTGCCGGGTTCTCGCGTTTTCAGGAGTACTTCATGGCAAATATTCTGATGCCAAAAGCCACAGCCGTCTGGCTGATTGATAATACAACACTGACCTTCAAACAGATCGCGGAATTCTGCGAGCTGCACCATCTTGAGGTCAAAGGCATTGCCGATGGCGATGTTGCCCAATCCATGCGTGGTGTCGACCCGGTCGCACGCGGTGAGCTGAACCGTGACGAGATCAAGAAAGGCGAAGCCGATCCTGATTACAGTCTGAAAGCCATTGCCCACCAGATTGATACCAAAGTGCCTCAGCCAAAACGCAAAGGCGCGCGCTACACTCCGATCTCACGTCGTGGTGACCGCCCGAATGCGATTGCCTGGTTCCTCTTCCACCATAAAGAGGTCACGGACGCGCAAATTTCAAAGATTATCGGGACCACCAAATCGACCATCAACGCAGTCCGCGATCGGTCGCACTGGGATTCGGCCAACATCAAACCAGTCGACCCTGTGACCCTCGGCCTCTGCTCACAGATCGAACTCGACGAACTGATTGCGAAAGCTTCCGAAAAGCGTCGCAAAATGGAAGCCGAGGCGGGCAATGATGGTCCGGGGCTTGCGCCGATTGACCCGGAAGCACCGAAGGACGAAGCAGATGATTTCGAAGAGAGCAAGCGCTCTGACGAACTCACGGCGGAAACCCTATTCAATCTGGGCGGATCTAAAGACTGATCGCGTCAAGAGTTCTGCCCTGACCATCGAGATCATTTGAAAAAGAGCGCTTTGATCTAAGTTGCTGGGATGACCCCCAGCACGGATGACAGAGGCGCTCTTTTCTTTGAACCAAGCCGCGCATGCGGCCTTGACCGGCTCGCTGCATTTCAGCCCGCCATGGGCGTCAAATACGCCGCAGAGCGTAACTCGGATTATGGGCCGCATGAGCGGGACAATGTCTCTTGCCTGTCGCCCTGGGTTCGCACCCGGTTGCTGACTGAGAAAGAGCTTGCTGAAGCCGCGCTCTGTCAATTCCGGTATGATCATGCGGAGAAATTTCATCAAGAAGTCTGTTGGCGGACCTATTTCAAAGGCTGGTTGGAGCATCATCCCAGTGTTTGGACCCGCTATCAGGAGACACTGCTCGAGGATTTGAGCGCGCTCGAACAGAATAGCGGACTCCAGACGGCCTATGATCATGCGGTTAGTGGAAACACCGGAATTGAGGGATTTGACGATTGGGCGGTTGAACTCCGCGAAACGGGGTATCTGCACAATCATGCTCGCATGTGGTTTGCCTCAATCTGGCTGTTCATTCTGAAGCTACCCTGGACACTTGGGGCTGACTTTTTTCTGCGTCATCTGCTCGATGGCGATGCTGCGTCCAACACGCTTTCCTGGCGCTGGGTGGGCGGCCTTCACACACCTGGCAAAACCTATCTCGCGCGCACATCCAATATTGAAAAATACACCAATGGCCGGTTTGCGCCGACCCATCTTGCCGATCAGGCTGAACCCATTGTGGGGTTCTCAAATCCATCTGCCCAGGCCTTTCGAAAAGGTGATGACATTGCGGCTGAAGATGCAGGTCTCCTGCTGACGGAAGACGATCTTGGCGTTCATTCGCTCCCATATGGCGGAGCTGGCATCAAAGGTGTCGCGGGCGCTGTGTTTCCGGATGCCAGATCCCCTCTTGGCTGCGCTGCAAATCCGAAATCATTTGCAGAGGGTGCATTGTCTGACGCGCTGGACCGAGCCTCTGAGATTTATCAATGTCCACACCAGAAACTCTCGAGCGATGGCTTTACCACACAGGCAATCGACTGGGCGCGCGGCCTCAATGTTTCGCAAATACTGACAGGCATGCCACCGATTGGCTGGGTCCGGCCACAGCTTGATAGGCTTCAGACTGGGCTGGCCGAGCATGACATCCGGCTCGTATATGTGCAGCGCGACTGGGATCGTCTGTTCTGGCCACACGCCAGTAAAGGCTTCTTCAAGCTCAAAAAAGTGATCCCAGACGTGTATGAAGAATTGGGACTTCTCTGACATCGCACGGTAAACTTGGACCCGATCGGGGAGGCTGGCATGACAGATTTTGAAATCAGGCGCGAAGAGACGGACACTGGCGGACGGTATGTCACGATGGTGGACGGTCACGAGGCCGAGATGACTTACTCCAAAGCGGGCACCAAACGCATCATCATCGACCATACCGGTGTGCCTAAAGAATTGGGCGGCCGCGGTGTCGGACAAGCACTGGTTGAACGCGGCGTTCTGGATGCGCGCGAAGCTGGCATCAAAATTATTCCGCTTTGCCCTTTCGCCAAAGCACAGATCGAAAAACACCCTGAATGGCAGGACGTGCTCGCGTGAGCGCAGCGCCCGGATCCAAAGACTCGCTCCTTCGCGCGGGACTGGTCTATCTGGCCCGTTTGCTTGATGTCGTGGGTGTTGGTGGTGTGTTGCTGATGGCCTTCATCTTCCGGCTGATCGATATGAGCGCGTCACCGGGTGTTCAGATCACGATTGAGGACCCGGCGCTGACGCGGCAGTATCTGACGATGACAGGTGTCGTTGCGGTTCTCTGTCTTGGTGCCTCCATTCTGATTGATGGCCTGTTTCTAAAAAGTGTGAAGCGAAAATCGGGTTCCTGACACATTCCTGACGGTTCAGTGTATAGCCTGGATCGCTTGAGGCAGATAAGTTTGAGGGGATGAATGATATCATTTCAGGTCATTGAAGACCGTGCCGTCACAAAACACGGCCGCGTCAAACTGGAAGAGACGCTCGCCCGGCGATGCGTTGTGAGAAGCCCTGACGAGATCGCCGCTACGCCGAATGACCGCTTTCTCGCAGAAGCGACACGGATGATTTTTCAGGCTGGGTTCAACTGGGATGTGGTCGATAAGAAATGGCCGAACTTTGAAAAAGCCTTCAATGGGTTTGATGTGCATTACTGGGCCATGATGGCCGATGAAGAAATGGGGCGGCTGATGCAGGATGGGAGCATTATCCGCAACGCCATGCGGCTCGCATCTGTTGGAAAGAATGCAGTCTATTTCCGCGACATCATCACCGAACATGGCAGTGTGGGCGCTTTTTTCGCTAGCTGGGACCCGGATCAATATTTTGAAAACCTTGTTGCCATGCGGAAACGGACCCACCGTCTGGGTGGAACATCTGGCATGATATTTCTGCGTCGGATGGGGATTGAGAGCCTGGTCTTTTCCAACGATGTCGTGCGCGCCCTTATTGCAAACGGCGTGGTCGAGAAGCTGCCGAACTCCAAACGCGATATGGCCGCAACGCAGGATGCGGTCAGCAAATGGCGCTCAGAGAGCGGACGAACGCTCTCTGAGATCTCTCAGATTCTTGCGATGAGTGTGTGAGGGCATTGGGTCGGCTCTGCACTGATCAAGCGCTGCGCGGTTCTGCACGAATTCCGGAACCTCTGCATGGATGGGCGGTGCCGTTCTCGTTCTTTGCTTTCCTTCCCGTCAGCATGGTGCAGCATGCTCGTGTGAAGCGGAGATTCCAGCAATGAAAAACATGTCAAAACCTCTGGGCGGGCTAATCGCGCTTGCGGCGCTCGGGCTTGCCGGTTGTATGAGTGTGGCAACGGCAGAAGACGAACCGCCACGCGTCTTGGGGCCATATTCGCCGTCAAAACAGGCGGGAAATCTGCTCTATGTCTCTGGCCAGATCGGGATTGATCCGGCGACCGGGGAATTTGCAGGACCAGAGATTGAGGCGCAGACGACTCAGGTGCTGGCAAACATTGAGCGCATTCTGAGCCAGTCGTGTGCGTCTCTTGAGGATGTTGTCCAGGCTCAGGTCTTTATCACCGATATGGATTGGTATGGCCGGCTGAACGAAACCTATGCCGGGATTATGGGGGAGGCCCGTCCGACGCGAGCGGTGGTGGAGGTCTCGCGATTGCCTCGGGATGCAATCGTCGAGATCATGGTCACCGCCTATGTGCCGGACGGATGCGAATAGGGGGATCAGACCACCGGCTTGTGCGGCATGAACCGTGAGTTTCGAAGCAAGCCGGCACTGATCAGCGAAACGAGAACCCCTACGGGCAAGATCTCAATAAATGTCATGGGCAGGCGGAAAACCGGGTTCTGATACATGTCGGCAAAGCCCTGCATTTCGGCGCGATAGGCCTCGATTTCGGCTTCGGGCATACCGTCGGCGATTTTCGCTTCCACCATGGCATTCATGTATTCCGTGGCGAAATCCCAGCCCGTTATGGCAAGCGTAATCTCCCAGGCGATGACATAGAAGACACCAGCAAAGGCGGTGATGGCGAGGCCCATTCCAAAGGCGGGCAGGAATTTGATGACCCCACCCTGAGCGAGATCACGCTGGCGCTTGATCGCTACGAATATCACGCTCAGCGCCACCAGCATGGCGGCATATCCAAAAAGCGCGCCATATTCATGGCCCTGCATGGCCGAGTCCCGGCCGAAGACTGAGGTTGCGAGGAGGAATCCTCCGGAAATGCACCCCCCAATCAGGCCTGCCAGAAAAATGCGTTTCAACATGTCTTATGTCTCCCAATCGAAAACTTGGGCTGAATGGGACGGAAATTCAGGCCGTATGCTATCGCCCAAAAGGGTGATTTTCGCCAAATCACCCATTTTTCAGATCTGAGAGTCAGTGGATCAGGCCCAATTCCCGGGCGCGGGCAATGGCCTCGGTCCGGCGACTGGCATCCAGCTTTTCGAGCAAACGGGTGATGTGGGTTTTAATGGTGTTGGGGGAAATGTTCAGTTTGCGGGCGATTTCCTTATTGGAGAGACCTGATGCGAGGAGCTCAAGCACTTCGAGTTCCCGGGCGCTGATACCAAGAGCAGCCTGGGCTTTTGGGTTGCCCGGTTCGGCGTCTGCCTCCTTCGTGCCGTGTGAGGCAAAGACACGTGCCCCGACCCAGATGCCGAGACCAAGAAACAGGACAGCCAGCAGGGTGATCTGAATTTCCATTGGATGCTGGCGGGTCATGCCGGTCAGATCCAGCCATTGCAGGACTAAAGCCCCCGCGGCCAGCAAGCCGCCATAAATGAGGAGTTGACCGAGTGGTGCGCCAGGGAGAGATTTCTTTTTCCGGCGAAAGATCTCAGGAAACATGGCGCGTGTCAGTTCAGATCTTTGCCAGATTGGCGGGTGGCGGGCCAAGAAGCGGCTGAAAGGCGTTCAGCTCCTCAGGCCAGCCGGGCTGCCAGGGGAAGGCTTTGGTTGTGGTTGCGGGCCAGACCATTTGTATGGCCGGTACGAGTTCGGTCATGGCTTGCATGGTCTGATAATACCAGGTCGCCCAGTGAAGATGGGCGGCATGCCCCGCCTCGCTAACCTCGATAAATGTGACCTGAAATTCCTTGAAAATTGTGTCATACAGTTTGCCGGTTTCGAACCAGTTCGCGCCATTCCGAATATGTACATGCATGGCATGCAGCGTCTGATGGGTCATTTGTGAGCTCATGCCACAAATGATGATTTCGGGCCGTCGATACTGTGCATAGAGCCCTGTGGTATAACTGTAGGGATAGCCAATTCCGGGCATTTCGCCATCAGCGACATGCGTAACGACAATGCCTTCCTTTTTGATGGCCTCGAGAAAATTCTCCTGAGCGTTGGTCGACATGTATGGCGTTTCCCCGATGAGTTCGTGTTTCTGAACGGTAGCGCCGAGACGTGAAAAGCGAAAGTGGGATCATTTCAGAACAGTTGCATGCCGTTGGGCCCTGAATTAGCTTCCCCAAGTAAATTCTGTGGGGTCGGGGAACCTGATGAACGGGGTAAAAGCGAGTTTTCTGTTTTCTGCTGCAGCCATTTCGATCTCGGCCTGCCAGTCTTACCAATATACCCATCCCACGAAATATGGTGAGGCCTGTGAGGATATCCGCCCTGAAGCAGGCAGTATGGGCAATGAGCCCGTTGAGTGTATGTCGGTCTTTTTCGGGACGAACCGGCAGCTGCTGCCGCTTCCCGGCGAGACGGATACCAATTGGCAGCTGATCGAGACCAGCGCGAATATGGATGGCGGCGATCTTGCGCTTGGCCGGGCCGATGTCTGGCTGCCCATGATGGTGAAGACGGGCGAGGGGGAGGCGACAACCGGGCGTGTGGCGGGGCAGACCGAGCTTTTGAAACAGGGCGACGACATCACCGAATTTGATGAGCGCTATTATTTCTTCATTACACGGATGGCCGTCGCAGATGGCGGCAATACGGTAATCAGCCGATCGGTGTTTAAAGGTGAGCTGAGCGATGAGCTGTTCGAATATGACGGCAAAAGCCTGCTTTTGTTCGTGCACGGATTTAACGAGACCTTTGAGCATATGATCATCCGGGCGGCGCAGCTGTCTTATGATCTCACCCATATGCCTAATGTGGATCGGGATGAGGATGTGGAACCGGGATCTGGCTTTCAGGCCGGCGTGCCTGTTCTTTTTACCTGGCCCTCAAAGGGGCAATTGTTCGGCTACCGGCACGACCAGACCGCAGCCGAAAATGCCCGCCCCCATTTGCGGAGTTTTCTCGACCTGCTGACCGAAACCGAAGGCGTGAAGCGGATCAATATCATCGCGCACTCCATGGGCAATCGGGTGCTGATCGAAACACTGAGGGATTTTGCCGACAGCTATCAGACGGAAAATCCGAACTCCGATCTGGAGTTCCAGATCATTATTGCGGCGGCGGATATCGAAACGGAGCTGTTCGACAAGGCGGCCAATGCGATCAGCCAGCTTGAGCCGAATGTCACGATTTATACCTCCAGTTCGGACTGGGCGATGTTTATTTCCTCCATTGTGAATGGGCGGTTCACACCTGAGTTTCCCTTCTGGAAGCCCTTGTTTCGGCTGGGCGATTCCCGCCGCGGCAAACCCTATATCCGGGAGGAAGAGGGCTATGCGACGATTGATGCCTCGGGCCTGAAGACCAATTTCTGGAAGATCGGGCATGGCTATTACAATGAACAGGAATCGGTGCTGGGTGACATGGCCTGCGCGCTTCAGAATGTGCCAACAACGGACCGGGCGCTGGAGACGGCCATTCGCCGGGACGACCCGGATGAAGCCCAGTATTTTGTGGTCGACCCGGCCATCCTTCCCGATGATGAGCGTTGCTCAGTTGTGCGCCCCTTTATGCCCGCCCGGGCGTTTGACTGGAGCGATGGCCTTGGCCTGAGCGGAACCGGGCAGGGCGGTGGCGGCACGGGTGAGGGCACAATCCCCGGTCTCGGCAATGCCGGAGGGAAGGGTGGCGGAACACCGCCTCCACCACCACCTCCTCCTCCTCCGCCTCCGTCACCGCCAATGATTGGGCCTCCGCCTTGCACCACCGCATCGCAGGAATTCACGGTCTATTTCGGCATGGACGATCTTATGCTGGATGCGGAGGATGTCGCCGTGATCGATGAAGCCATATCCGCAGTCCTTACGCGCAATGAGTGCGCGATCGGAGCGATTGTCCTGACCGGCCATACCGATACCAGCGGGCCTGCCGCGTATAATCTTCAGATCTCGGCACGCCGCGCGGAGCTGGTGCGGGATGCCTTGATCGCGCGCGGGCTGGCGGCTGACCAGATCGTGATTGAGGCCAAGGGAGAGGCAGAGCCAGCGGTCGAGACAGGTGATGGCGTGAGCGAAGCGCTGAACCGCCGTGTCGAGGTTGTGATCCGCGTCAGATAGTGCAGCGCACTTGCGGCGGTTTTGCTGGCTCAAAGCGGGAGAAATCCGGCAGGCATGAGCCTGCGTCCGGACCGGGCGCAAAGCCGGTCCGTTGAAGGATGTCGCTGGCGATGAAATGGAGCCAGGTCATATCCCCGCGCTCCTCGTCATCCTCGGTGGAGTTCCAGAGCTTGTCTGGCGGGACGGCGCGCGTGAACGGCTCGAAATAGAGCGGGTTGGGTGGGGGCGTTCTGGCGAGAGAGACGGAGATGGTGGGGATGTCATCCCGGATGCTGCGCAACATGGAATGGTGCGCTGCTGATCCGGGACCTGCGTGCCTGTGGGATCTTGAATAAGGTCCCGTGTCTGCAAAGCGTAACATTTTTGGGTTGTTTCCGTTTGCCTTTGGCAAACCTGAAACGGGCTCAAGGCTGTGTTCCGCATTGCGCACGGGATGACAACTTAAAGCCCGTTTCGCCATCCGCTCCGCCATCTGATCGGCGCGGGCCAGAATGCGCGGCAGGCGGGCAAGCCGGGCGACGAGATAGCTCGCATCGACCATGCGTGAGCTGTCTGGCGTGAGATGGCGCATGCGCGAGCGGCGAGCGCGGCGCTTACCGTCAATGACCGGAGTTATAATGGAGAAGCCGCCGATGGGGTAGGTTTTGGCGGTGAGGCGGCGCATTTCGAGCTCTTGTTTCCAAACCAAGTCACTGATTTGCTCGGGCTGGTTTTTCGCCTGCGGCTCAACGCCCTGCGCCTGCGCGGTCTCTTGTGAATCTCTGAATAGAGACCGGTGAAAGTCCAGGTTGTTCTGCGCCTTTTCGACCAGGATGGCCGCGAGCCAGAGGATGAAACACCGAAGCTGATATTCGACGCGGCGAATATGGGTGAGGAGGTCAACCGACTGGAGGCTGATAATGCGCGGAATGCCTTCGGCGAAACGAAGTTTGAGGTGTCTGACATGCTCCGGATGAGCGTCGCGTTCGGCCTCGCGAATATCGCGCTGCGTGGGTGCGGGCTCGATCAGGCGTTCGCCCATGGACTGCACGCCGGACAGATACCCCGCCAACCGTGCCGCCATGACAGCGGGGCTGTTCTTGTTGATCCGAAGGGCAAGCGCATCATGCATGCCGCTATTATGCGGTGGGGGACGAGGCGTGGGATAAGATTTGATTTTTTATTTTGACCGCCCGCTTCGGCCCCGGATCGAGTCCGGGGCGCTCTCGCGATGGGTCGCGCTCAGGGCTGCCGAGCTGAACTTCGTCCGTCGCCCGGTCGGGCTCTGTCGAGCTGCGTCCGGGCCGTAGGGCGGGTTAGCCCGGACCTGATCCGGGCGGGCGTAACCCGCCGCATTGTTTGTACTGGGTCCCGCATCTACGCAGCATCACTTTGTGCTGCAGCGTGTGCGGGATGACATCTACACCTTAAACCCCCACCCGCTCATCGGCCGGGATGGTGGCGGCGATGAAGCCGCCGCGGAGCATGCGGTTTTCGTCCTGTTCATCATAGAGTACGCAGGCCTGCCCGCGGGCGACGCCTTCACGTAACTCATCGGGAGATGGCCCGCAGAATGAGTTCGCCGATCAGGGTGTCTCTATCTTTGTTAGAAACTGATTCGAGGGCAGACAACTGGTTCGTTTTGCCAGCCGTCACAAGACTCGCAATGCCGTGTACCGTCACCCATGCGGCCATGGCATCTGTCATGACATCTTTGGTTGTGCGTTCGGTCGTCGAGTGGATCTCTTCGACATTTGATACAAGGTGGTTATATGCCGCGCGCCGTGCGGCATTCAGAGCCGTGCTATCCTTGTCGAGTTTCTTCCAGCCGAACATGAGTTGAAAGAGATTTGGGTTATCTACGGCAAACTCTATATAGCCGATACCTGATGCAACAAGTTGAGCTTTCGGTTCGGTCTCAGCGCCCTGTTGCCGTGTTTTTTGGGCCAAGAGCATCCTTTCAAACCCCAGAGCGGCGAGTTCGGTTAACAATCCATCTGTGTTTCCGAAATGATAGGAGGGCGCGGCAGGCGTCACGCCGAGCGCTGTCGTTACCCGGCGTAGTGAGAACGCTTCGAGCCCATATTCTGTCAGTTCAGCCTCAGCCGTCTCCAACAGAGCTGCTCTCAGGTCGCCGTGATGATACGATGTCTTGCGCCGAAAATTCATGGTGGCTGCATACACCAAAAGAACAATTTTGACACTGTTAAGTTTTGAGTGTAAGCCAATCTTAATGATGTTAAGATTGGCTTACACGCATGGTGAATGCAGATTCTCGGGCGGCTTCGAACATTCGCTCTGTCTTTACGGATGAGCCGATATTCGCCAGTTGCGCTTCTGCTTTAGCCATGTGCGGGCTGATATTGTGCATGGCCAGCTTCATTGATCCCCGCCAGGTGCTTGGCCAGAATGTGTGGGTCAAGCCGACGAAATTCGCAGTCGCACTCTCAGTCTATCTGGGGAGTTTGGCTTACTTTGCGCGGTGGTTGCCGGATCGGTTGCGGATCAATGTGATCTACCGCGCTTACAGCATTTGCATCGTCGCAGCTGTCATTGCAGAATTTGTGTGGATCACTGGTGCTGCAGCATACGCCACCCAGTCGCATTTTAATTCTGAGCTTCCATTTTTGGTGCGTCTGTACCCGTGGATGGGCATTCTCGCGATCTTCCTGACAAGCGCTTCTATTTTTTATGGCTTGCAAATCGCTTTCAATATCGGGCCAGGTATGGCTCCCGCTGAACGTGTCGCACTATCTGGAGGTCTCATCCTCACATTCGTGTCCACCGTATTGGTGGCGGGTTATCTTTCGAGCAATGGTGGACACCATGTCGGGCTAACCGGTAGTGGCGCATTAACAGTGCCTGTTCTGGGTTGGTCTCGAGAAGTTGGTGACCTGAGGGTGGCTCATTTCTTTGCCACCCATGCAATGCAGGCCGTGCCAATCATACGGGTCGCCTTGCAAAGGATTTTGCCAAGGTGCGCAGTTTTACCTCTCACCGTGTTGGCACTAGCCAGTTATGCAGGATTCATTGCGTTTACCTTTCTGCAAGCACGCGCAGGGTTGCCTTTTATTTGATGCGGGTTGGCCGCGCCGAGTTGAATCGGCACGGTTAGTTTTTGGTCTTTTGTTTTGCCTCACGTCGCGAAGCGCTCGATATTGTCATCCCGTAATGACCACAGGTGATATCCGGGACCTAGAGTTTTTGTGTTTGCTGGGTCCCTGATATTGGCTGCGCCAATTCAGGGGTGACAATTATTGCACCCGCTCATCGGCCGGGATGGTGGCGGAGATAAAGCCGCCGCCGAGGACACGGGTGCCGTCATCTGCTGAATAGAGGACGGAGGCCTGACCGCGGGCGACGCCTTCTTCCGGATCGTCAAAGAAGACCGCCGGTTGGCC
>CEPO01015448.1_pt1 | contig 69637 bp, 61 predicted proteins | sample 530481 | NCBI WGS metagenome assembly CEPO01 (sample SAMEA2620198, study PRJEB7988) | marine metagenome | biome: marine biome (ENVO:00000447); feature: surface water layer (ENVO:00002042); material: "saline water (ENVO:00002010), including plankton (ENVO:xxxxxxxx)" | depth 5 m
CAGGGAGAGGGGGTTGGGGGTGAGGGTGAGATCCTGCCTCCTTCTTACACCCCCTCATCCCAAACCCTTCTCCCCCAAGGGAGCGAAGGGCTTAAACAGAAACATCCCCTATATTTCGCGCCTTTGGCAAACTTCTGTCCGCCCGCCGAGCATTACGACTCCGCCCCGGATTATGATCAGAAGCGCGATTTCAACCTCATTCACTGGCTCGCCTCATCAGGGCTAGAGCAGATCGGCCTCGGCGTCCGACCGGACCCATACCAAGGCCTCCCGGATCTGAGTTGTCTCGATCCGCCCAAACCTCCCCAAATCAGAAGTTTATGACCGACCTGGCACCGCCTTGGCGGTTAAAGGCGCATCCTCACCACCGCAGACACCAGCGTAGGCTGGTGACCACGCCACTTACATCTCGGCTTTTGATGGGTCTGAGGCATGGATCGATTGGTTTCCCGTCTCACCCTTCGCAGGTATCGGCGGAAAGTGAGGAGCTGCAATCTTACTACCGTCCCCGTCTACCACAGCTCCGGCTTGAACGGTCCTTCCATGCCATGCTAAGCTTGCGACCTTATCGGAGATTTTATGTCCTATTGAGGCAGGGCGGCCAGAGGGGCGTCCACACATTCAACACGAGCTGGCTGCACGCGCATTGGCGCCGTGCCTGAGAGGCCGTGTCATTTTCTCAAAATTCAAGCGTGATCAGCCTCCTGTTTGTCAGGGGCGCTCATGCCGGACATGAAAGGCTCTGACGAGCTATGATTAGACCCTATAATCCAGTCGATACTGACGCCCTGGTAACCATCTGGCGAGACGCAACGGCGCTCGCACACCCGTTTCTGAACGATGATTTCGTCTCCTCAGAAGCGGACAACCTCAGAAACATCTATCTGCCAAATGCAGACACCTGGGTGCTGGCGGCAAACAATCGACTGCTGGGCTTCATCTCCATGATAGGCGATGAGATTGGCGGCCTGTTTCTGGACCCCGAAAGACATGGCCGGGGATTTGGCAGAGCCCTGGTCGACCATGTCGCCGCAACCCGCGACGAACTGACCGTCGAGGTCTTTGAACAAAATGCCATCGGGCGTCGGTTCTATGATCGCTACGGCTTTGTCGAATTATCCCGCTATCACCATGAGCCATCGGGACAATTGACCATCCGCATGGCTTGCAATCCGATGCTCCGAACCGGGTAGGGAGCATTAGGCACACGCCGTAATGCACCGTATTCGTCAAAAGTTGAATTACTGCAGGGGAACACGAGCAAGGCGAAGGCGCAGGACGGTCGAGCCTGAGAGATACACGTCCGAGCACACCACAAGACTTCTGCCACACTGAACTGAATTCAGCTCACTCCACAACCGACCGCGCAGGCGCAGCCAGCCCGAACAGCGAAGTTGGAGGAACAGCTGGTGAGCATACTCAAATAAAAACTCACGAGCAAACTCGAAAAACAAAACCGAACAAATTTAGATTTTCGGCCGCTCCATCTCGAAATGCGTGTCGGGCGTGATTTCGTAATAGCTCGCCGTTCCGCCCGCGCGCAGAATGGTGTGCATCCGGCCGGGGTCATAAATACCATCGACCAGCGCGGACTGCGCGATGTGCACGCCGACCACTTCGCCAAAGATGACCCAGGTCGGCACTTCTTCGCCCGTTTGCGTGGTCAACTGAACGATCTGGGTACATTTGCACTCGAATGAAACGGGGCTTGCAGCCACACGCGGGGCTTTGATCACACGGGACGCGCCCTGTTCGAGTTTCGCGCGTTCAAATTCGCTTTCATCAGGGCCGATGGGGGCGCAGCTCTCATTCATCGCTTCGGCCAGTTCGCGTGTCACAAGATTCCAGGTGAACTCCCGGCTGGCTTCAATGTTGTTCAGGCTGTCTTTGCGGCCCACGCTCGCAAAACCGACAATGGGTGGAACGTAATTGAAGGCGTTGAAGAAGCTATAAGGCGCAAGATTCGGAATACCGTTTCCGCTCAGAGAACCAATCCAGCCAATGGGGCGCGGACCGACAATGGCGTTGAACGGACTGTGTGGCAGGCCATGGCCATTTTTCGGTTCATAGAAGTGCGTGGCATTGGAGAGGGCGCTCATCGGAAGCTCCGTCTGAAATGTTTCGGAAAGGCATGTCCCTAACATCTCGCGCACGCCCTTTGCACGGCTTTTCTTGTCGCGAGACTGTCTCAGGATCCTGTTTGAGGACGATTGGCGAACCAGTGCGAAAATGCGGGAAGAAGTTCTTCTGCGGCGTGTTCTGCAGTTTCGACTGTAACGCCATCTACTATATAATCCTGCAGGTCGTGCTGGATGCCAACGCCGAAAAGCCTCACCGGACTTTCACGCTCCAGGCGGCCAACGACCTGAAGATAGTGGGCCAGCAGAAATTCTTCGCCATTCTCGAGAATGGTGGAATCATCCACCGGTACGCCGTCACAGAATTGCACAATGATGGAGTGGGACGCCTGTTGAGCCATAAGTCGTTGCTCGGCCCATTCCAATGCTTCACCATCCACGTTTTCTTTCAGAAGGTCCGGGTGAAACATTGGGGACAGATCGGTTGGTATGTCGGTCTGGTGATCAAATGATCGATAAACCACGTGTAAGAGGTCGCACAGTCTGCCTGGCAAAATTGGAGAGCCATCCTTCATCCAGTCGATACGAGATTTGCCGCCATGCCAGCTGTCGGTGGTATAACCCAGAACTTCGTAAGGAATGGCGGCTCTCAGAAGAAATTTCTCAAGAGAATGAACGGCGGTAACGAGTGTATCCAGATCGCAGTGTTTATTGAGCGAGTTGGAATGGTCAATCAGCAGGACCACGCGCGTATCCTGTAATGAACCGGTCCACGATTTTAGAGTTTCAGTTACACGGTCCAAATGAGCTTCGAGATCGTATATTTTGCGGCAGGCATTCTCGAACTTTTGTACCATCGAACCGCGAGAGAGATGGCCGGGTTGAGGGATGTCCGCTGCGCGAGTCTCCCGATCATTTTCGGTCGTGTAAATGTTGTACACATCATCCCCCTCGGGACCATTTTGATTAGCCTAGGTTGTCAGCGGTCATAAGTGAAGTCGATGTTTCGTGAGTAGATGTCGACATCGTTCCACACGCAGCTTTTTCTTATGACTGGCGGCCTTCTGGCGTGGGCGTGACGTAAGGCTGGCGTGGCGTGTTGGCGGGGTTTTGCGCTTTTTGAGGAAATTCTGTAATCGAATGTCTTCAGGAGAACTCATGTCCTACAAAACTGATACCGCCAAGATCAAACGCTGGCGCGAAGAGCGTCACTGGTCGCAGGAACATCTGGCTGAGCTGGCAGGTGTGGGGTTGCGCACCATACAGCGCATAGAAAATGGCCAGCCTGCCTCACCGGATTCGCTGAAGGCACTGGCGAGCGCTTATCAGGTGGATGTTGCCGCGCTTTATGTTGATCCGTATGCCGAGGCAGCTGCGATCGTGAAACAAAAGAATGCGAAGTCGAACGCGGCACTTCAGTTGTCCTTCTGGATCCATCTGGCCAGCTGGGCCATCGGAATGGCTGTGTTTGCGGCCATCAGTCTCGGCGCTGGCGTCGACTATTGGGTGATGAAATGGCCAACCCTGTGGTGGACGGTCGGCCTCATCTCGCACGGGGCGACGGTTGCCATTGTCTGGGTTGCGCTACGCTATCAGGAAGAGCATCAGCCCGTTTAAGCTGGGTGAGCCGAATGGCCGGCTGAGTGACCACTACGCGGATAGGTTCCGCATGATGAATATTTGCGCCCATATTGGCTTTCTTTTGGTCCCCGGACTGTAGAGTTGTGTACCTCTTTTCGCTCAGATATGACCGGGCTTGGCGCGATTGGAGCTGTCCATGCCGGAACTCATTTTCATCACCGGATTGCCAGGGTCTGGCAAATCGACACTTACGCGCAAATTGGCAGGGCGAAGCGAAAAGTCGTTTCTGCTGCCTGTCGACGATATTCGCCAGATGGTGGTGTCCGGCTATCTGACGCCAGAAAGTCAGAGCGGATTTTTAGCCGAACTCAATCGTCAATTCATGCTTGAGCGCGAAGCTGCCAGCCTGCTGGCCAATCATTATCTGATGGCGGGGTATGATGTGGTGGTCGAGGATGTCTGTCTTCCGCCGGGCTTTCTGGCTCATTTCGAGCGGGAATTCCGAACGGCGCTTTCGAAAATGATCCTGCTCAATCCTTCGGAAGCGGTCATCCGTGCGCGTCTGGAAGCGCGTGGCGACCCGCATGATGAGACGTTTCTGGACGCTCTGCCAGCGCTCTATCCACTCATCCAAAGTCAGAACTGGGATGGCTGGCAGGTGATCGATACGTCGGATATGACACTGGACGCAACGCTGGCGACGATTTGAATTTTTCTTCTAATTTTCAATGATGCCTGTGTGTTTGAGGGCAGAGGCGAACAAATTTCTATCGTCGCAAGATAATAGGGTGTGGACTTCTGTTTTACGTTGAAGCTTGCAGCTATACCGGCTAATCGAACCCGAACAAGTTTATTTGTCAGTCTACCGGGGGCAGCCATGACAACGAACGGTGTAATTTACATCGCCTTTGGCGAATACTATGTGAACCAAAGCATTTTTTCTGCTGAAAGCCTCAAACGTCACAATCCGGATTTGCCGGTTACTCTGTTCACTGACAAAGAGCTGTCGTCGCCTTTTATTGACCAGGTCGAGTTGATTGAGCCGGGGCATAAGCGAGCGAAAGTCGATTTCATAGACAAAGGTCCATACGATCGGTCGATCTACATCGACAGCGACACAAAAATTGTCGCTGATATCACTGACGTTTTTGGAATTTTGGACCGTTTCGATGTCGCAGGCGTGCATGACTTCAGCCGCAAAAGTTCTCGTTGGTGCGACATTCCTGAATATGATGAAATTCCGTATGCCTTCCCTGAATTCAATGGCGGGGTGCTTTTATTCAAAAAATGCGAGGCGACAGATACTCTGTTCAACATGTGGCGCGAATATTTCCAGAAATACAAGCATATGACCAACGGGCAGGACCAAGCTTCGTTGCGTATCTCACTCTGGAGAAGCGGTGTTCAACTGCATTCCTTGCCAACGGAGTTCAATGTCCGCAATCAGGCCCAACGCAATAAGATGAGACGTCGTGCTAAAGGCGAAGCGGATAAAATGCTTATGAAGCCGCGTATTTTACATTGGCATGGTCTGGAAGATGACAACCCGCTCAGATTGCTCCGATCAAAGTTTCGGCCAATGCCATATTGACGCTTAGTTGAAACCGAGGGCCCACGACTCGCTTCGTTCATCGGGTTGTTGTTTCTTTCCGAAGATCGAAAAGTCAGTCAAGGCGAAGAACATGGATCAGACCACACAGGATAAAATCGAGGCGGCTGCCTTCCGTCGGCTGGTGTCGCACCTGCAATCTCATCCGGAAGTGCAGAATATCGATCTGATGATTCTTGCGGATTTCTGCCGGAATTGCCTGTCGGACTGGTATCTCGAGGCTGCCGAAGCCGAGGGCGTTGACATTTCGAAAGCCGAGGCTCGGGAATATATTCACGGCATGCCATATGAGGCTTGGAAAGCCAGCCAGCCTGAGGCCACACCCGAACAATTAGCGGCGTTCAAAGCCCGTAAAGACGGAAAATAAATCGAGAGCTATTTGCCGTTCCGCGTAATGACGCTCTGTCAGTGCGACACTGTGCGGTCTGGCGGGGCATAAAAAAGCAAAGGCATATCTCCTTAAAATACCGGGAGGAAAATATGCGTTGGCTCGTTATGTCGGCTCTGGCCGTTTCGCTGACAGTGCCGTGTCTGGCAGAAGGCAACGCCTATGCGGGCAAGATGCGGTTCGGTATATGCAGCCAATGCCATGGTCCTGACGGACGCGGTTTAGAGTCGATCAGCACACCAAGACTTGCCGGTCAGCGTCCCTATTATCTCAAACGCCAGCTTCAGAACTTCCAGAAAGGCATTCGCGGCACACATTCCGAGGATGAAAAGGGCAAGATGATGCGCCCCATGGCCATGACGCTTGAAGACGAGCAGGCGATTGACGACGTCATCGCCTATATCGTCACACTGCCGGAGTGACCTGAAACGTCTTGGTTCAGGGACTTTGTGCGCGAAATTTTTCAGTCCTGCCGAGAAGAGCAATTTCGCGCCGAAAGTGTCTGAATTATTAAACTTGTTCGGGCATATTAGTCGCAGTGTTTAGCTGGAAATGAGTATATCCGATGTCTCTGACCCTCCATTATGCGAAGGGCTCTACGGCGACGATCCCACAGCTGGTGATCGAGGAAGCTGAACTCGGTTATTCGCTGAAGGAATTAGTGTCGTCTGTCAGCAACGAGTTTTTGGTAAAACAGGCTCTGGATTTGCCAAGTGCCCGCGTTCCGGCTCTGGAAGATGGCAGCCTCGTTGTGTTTGAAACCGGCGCCATCATCCTTCATTTGCTGACCAAGCCAGAAATCTCTTATCTGGCTCCCACGCCCGGCAGTGCCGCTTACGCCAAGTTTCTGCAATGGCTGTTCTATCTGGGCAGCGCGCCGATGATGGCAATACTCGAACATGCCCACCCGGAACGTTGGTGTGTCAGCGAGGATGACCGGTTTTTTCTGAAGCGTAGCGCAGAACGTCGGCTGACCACACAATGTGACCTCCTGAATGCCAATGTCGCCGATGGTCAGTTTCTCACTTACGGATTTTCGGTGCTCGATCTGTTTCTGACCGAGCTGGCACGCTGGAGTGTTGAGTTCGAACTTCCCATGCAATCCTGGTCCAATCTCGAGCGCATTGTTGAAGCCACTCGCGCGCGGCCCGCCTATCAACGCATGATGGACAGGCAGGGGATCACATGGCCATAATCTGACATGCCTCAGACCCATGGATATTCCGGCAAGCCCCTTTTTCAGAAACTCGGGATGAAGCCAGGGTTTCGCGTCTTGCCGATTAACGCGCCGGATCAGTATTCGGATCTTGTCTCAGATGCCGAAGGCGTAAGCTTTGTTGATCAGGGCCCGGCAGAGCTCGTTCACCTCTTTTGTGCTCATCGCGCGGAACTGGAGGCTGGATATCAGTCCGCGCTTGATCAGGTCGAACCCGGAGGCATGCTCTGGGTCAGCTGGCCCAAGAAATCCTCCAAGCTCTTTGTAGACGTTACTGAGGATGATTTGCGGACCATCATCCTGCCCACAGGCTGGGTGGATGTGAAAGTGTGCGCCGTTGACGCTGACTGGTCAGGCCTCAAATTCCTGAAACGCAAAGCGAAGAAATAGCTCAGCTTAACGCTCTGGTGATGTCGGCAGGGGATGGAATCGGGCGTTACGATCTTATCTGATAGGGCCTGTTCTTTGTTCGGAGCCTGTTGATATGACGAAACTTTCCATTCTTGAGCTGGGCAGGGTGCGGCAGAGATCAACCCGCCGGGACGCGCTTAATCATGCACGCGATCTGGGGGTGAAGGCCGAAGACTTGGGCTTTGAACGCATCTGGGTGGCAGAGCACCATAATATGCCAGCCATTGTAACAGCCGCGACGTCAGTCGTGGTTGGGCATATCGCTGCTGCCACCTCTCGCATTCGGGTGGGCGCAGGCGGCGTAATGCTACCAAATCATTCGCCATATGTGATTGCCGAGCATTATGGGACGCTGGCTGAATTATATCCTGGCCGGATCGATCTCGGTCTTGGGCGCGCGCCTGGAACAGATGGAACGACCTTGATGCGGGCTTTGCGCCGCGATGCCATGAGCGCAGAGCGGTTTCCGCAGGACGTGCAGGAATTGCAGGCCTGGCTCGGGGCGCCTCAGTCAGGGCAGAAAATCGAAGCGGTGCCAGGTTCCGGTACAAATGTTCCGATCTGGATTCTCGGCTCTAGCCTGTTTGGAGCACAGCTCGCTGCCGAACTCGGACTGCCATACGCGTTCGCTTCTCATTTCGCGCCGCAGGCTTTGGATGTGGCGCTGAAAACCTATCGCGAGCGTTTTAAGCCGTCTGAGACACTGAAAGAACCTTACGCCATGGCCGGGCTGTCCATTGTTGCTGCAGACAGTGATGAAGAGGCTGAATTCCTGTCCAGTTCGGCGAAAATGTCTGTGGCCGATCTGTTCCGCGGGCAACGCTATGACATGAAGCCGCCCATCGAAAATATGGATGATTACTGGACGCCGCAGGAGAAGGCGCAGGCTCAGACCATGATGTCGTGCTCGATTGTTGGCGGGCCAGAAACAGTACGCGACGGGCTGGAAGCCTTCAGGGACCGAACCGCAGCGGACGAATTCATCATCATGTCGGACACGTGGGATATCGACAAACGCTTCAGATCGCTTGAGATCATTGCTGAAGCAGGCGAAGGTCTGTGACGATCTCAACACGGCATTCAGGAGACCGTCAGGGCATGGCCTTTTCTTTCGAAGCACAAAAGCCACCCGCCTCAGATGAAGCTCTGGGTGAGCTGACCGACACGTTCGGTCACATCCTGCCCGAATCCTATCTGGCTCTGCTGAAATATTCCAATGGCGGGGAATGGTCCCTGGCCGTTGAACCTTTTGACTTCGTGCTGTTCGAGGTGCCGATCGTGATTGGTAATCTGAGAGGCACAGACTTTACGGAAGTGTTTCCAGACTGCTTGCCGATTGGTGGTGATGGTATGACCGAATATATCGCACTTGATTTCTCAATTAAACCGGCACGCGTTGTGGCCATTGATGCGACAGAGGACGACCCGGAGACCGCGATTTATCCTGTGTCTGCTTCGATCGAGGAGTTTATCAGTCTCATCGGAACCGAGCCGGAAGAGAGCTGATCGGCGTTAAACGTGTTTAAGTCTTTCTAATCCAATCTAAAGATTGGAGTTCAGAGCTTTTCCAACTTTTGATTTATATTACATGACTGATTAATCAGAAGTATTTTCTTGTTAATAGGGGTCGTCTGAAGGTTAAATATTTCAGATTGCCCGGAAATAAACTATTAGCGTTTCTGTGGAAAACTCCCATGGAGAAATCAAAGAGGGGGCGTTGGTTTTGGGTAGTGAACAAAATCAGAAGATTCAATTTGGACGACCGCCATGTGCTGTCAGTCAGTCTGCAGAAGTGAATTAACCATGCGATGCGACAATTCGCCAGCACAGGTCAGTAAAATTTCATCGAACCGGTTTTGGTTTCAGTCAGCGAATTCAACGAATTTGCGCGCACTTTAGTTTGCTCAAAGGAAATAATCATGGTCCGTTTCTTCGGGAAAGGCCGGGCAGACACAGGTGAGAAATATACGGCCCTCACCAGGTCTCAGGCTATAATCGAATTCGACACGACCGGTCGGATTCTCTACGCGAATGACATCTTCCTCTCAGTGGTCGGGTACGACCTCAATGAGGTTGTGGGTCAGCATCACTCAATCTTTGTGAATGAGAAAGAGCGCAATTCCAACGCCTATAAACAATTCTGGGCAGAGCTTGGCGCGGGACAGCCAGCTTCCGGTGAGTTTCATCGAAAAGCCAAGGATGGATCGGATATCTGGCTTTCAGCCTCGTATATGCCTGTGCTTGCGGAAGGTTCGTCGCGCGTCAAATCCGTGATCAAAGTCGCGACCGATATCACTGCCACGAAGATGACGGAAGCCGCTGCGAGGGCGCAAACCGAAGCGATTAACCGATCGCAGGCCGTGATCCATTTCGATCTGCACGGCAATATCCAGTTTGCGAACGAGAATTTCTGCAAAACGCTGGGATACACACTGGACGAAATCCAAGGACGACATCACTCCATCTTCGTCGCGGAGGCAGATCGCGGACCGGAGTATGAGCGCTTCTGGAAGGAATTGCGGTCTGGCAAATTCCAGTCGGCGGAATATCACCGGATCGGCAAGAACAATAAGGACGTCTACATCCAGGCGACTTACAACCCGATTTATGACGCCAATGATCAGATGACAGGTGTTGTGAAATTCGCAACCGACGTTACGGCCATGGTGATGGATCGCAAACGGCGTGCGCAGATTTCAACCGAGATAGATCTCGACCTGTCCTCCATACAGGAGGAGGTGACCACGCTTGCCGCTCAGGCTCAACAGGCTGCCGCGTCGTCGACTGAAACCAATCAGAGCGTTGAGAGCGTTGCTGCCGGATCAACTCAGCTGGCGGATTCCGTCACTGAGATTTCACAACGCGTGGCCCGGGCCGGAGAAATCGCGAATGAGGCGGTTGAGAAGTCACATACCGCTGCTGACTTCATGCGGTCGCTTTCGCAGTCGGCAGATCAGATTTCCAACGTGGTCAGGCTGATTTCTGATATCGCGGAACAGACCAATCTGCTTGCGCTCAATGCGACGATTGAAGCCGCGCGGGCCGGTGAGGCCGGCAAGGGCTTTGCCGTGGTTGCAAGCGAAGTCAAAGCTCTGGCGGGCCAGTCCGCACGGGCGACCGAAGAAATCACCGCGCAAATTCTGGATGTCCAGTCCGCAACGGGTGGGGCTTCAGAGGCGATCTCGCTGGTTGAGAAGGTGATTGAAGAGATGAGCTCGATCTCGCTGACGATCTCTGGCGCTGTCGAAGAACAGGCGACCGTGACCCAGGACATCTCGTCTAACATGGTCCATGCCAGCACCGCAGTTGGGAATATCTCGGCCAGCTTCGACTCCGTTGCCGCAGCGACTGAACGCATCCGGGATGCGTCTGAAAAAGTGAAAGAACGGTCTGCCGCTCTAGCGAGCTGATCGCTCTTATTCCAATCACGGAGTGAAGGCGGCTGAGGCTGGCCTTCACTCTTTTTGATTCTGCACATTGCCGTCTGAGTAGAGATAGATGTAAGGCCTGCGGTTCAGAACTGGACCGACTTTGTGAACACCGTCTCTCTCTCCGCCCGCGCCCTCATCTGCGCCCTGATCCTGATAGGCTCGCTCTGTTCATTCCTGGCGACCGATCTGGTGCTGCCTGCCATTCCAGATCTGCCAGCTGATCTCGGCGGCGGGGTTGAGGAAGGGCAATTCGTTCTGGCGAGCTTTATCGCCGGTGGCGCGGCGGGATTGTTTGTGTTTGGCGCAATCAGCTGGCGGTTTGAGCGACGTCGACTGCTCATGATCTCCATCCTTGTGTTCGGCGTGATCTCCATTCTTTGTGCTCTGGTGACGTCGATCTGGCAGCTGATCGGCCTGCGCTTTCTGCAAGGGTTTTTCTCCATGGTGCCGGCTGTGATCGGGCCGGGCATTATTCGCCAGCTCTTTTCCGAACAGGGCGCGACGCGTGCCCTCGGCATTCTCGGCAGTCTGGAGGCGCTGGCCCCGGCGCTGGGGCCGATTGCCGGTGCAGGACTTTTGCTGATTGGTGACTGGACGCTAACCTTCAACGTACTTGGCGTGCTGGCGCTGGCCTTGACCGTGCTCATTCTTGTTTTGCCGGACTGGCCGCACAGGGAGGTGAGAGAAGAGCCGAAGGGAAGTTATCTGTCGCTGATCCGCTCGCCTGTTTTCCTGCGCTATTCGCTGTCGCAAGCGTTCTGCGTGGGCGGGTTGATCATGTTTGTGTTCTGCGCGCCTGTCATGCTGGAGCGGGCCATGGGCGGCAGCCTTGAGCATTTTATTGCCATGCAGGTCTGTGGCGTTGCCACCTTCATTATCGCGTCGAATACGGTTGGCTGGCTGATCAACCGGTTCGGGGCGGAACGAATGATTGTGCTGGGCACTGCACTCAGCGCGACCTCGACGCTGGGCATGGTGATTTATGCGGTGTCCGGATTTGCCGAACCGATTGGGGTGATCCTGCTCTTCATTCCATTCAATATGGGACTCGGCTTTCGCGGCCCGCCTGGGTTTCTACGGGCGGTGATCGCCGCCGACGGACAGGATGATCGCGGGTCCTCGCTGATCATTCTTTCTATCTTTGGCATCGCGTCCGGTTTCACGGCGTTGCTCGCGCCGTTTGTTGAGCAGGGGCTTTTGCTGGTCTCGCTCGCGGCGCTCGCAATTGAGGGATTGGCACTGCTGACACTGCTCATTTTGCCAGAGTTGAAGACGGAAACACCCGATAGGCATTAATGCTGGTTGAGTTTTTGCTGAACCCGCTGCACAAGCGGGCACCATGCTTACAATCTCCGACCTGACTTTTGCCTTTGGCACCCGCACCCTGTTTGAGGACGCTTCCGTCCAGCTCGCAAAAGGCTGGAAGGTGGGGCTTGTTGGCCGGAATGGTACGGGCAAATCCACACTGCTGGGGCTCATCAAAGAGGCGCACCAGAACCCGACAAAGGATCAGCCCATCCGCTTTAATGAGGGGGCATCGCTCGGCTGGGTGGCCCAGGAAGTTCAGCCAAGCGATGAGACCATTCTCGACGTCGTGCTGAAAGCAGATGCCGAACGTCATGCGCTGATGACAGAAAGCGAAACGGCAACGGACCCGGACCGTATCGCCTATGTTCACGAACGGCTGCTCGACATCGACGCCTGGTCTGGAGAGGCGCGCGCCAGCGAGGTACTGATGGGCCTCGGTTTCACGCCGGAAGACCTCTATCGCCCGACGAAAGAGTTTTCTGGCGGCTGGCGCATGCGGGCTGCGATTGCAGGTGTTCTGTTCGCCCAGCCGGATGTGCTCTTGCTCGACGAGCCGACCAACTATCTCGACCTTGAGGGTGCTGCCTGGCTGGAGGGCTATCTCCGCGCTTATCCGAATACAGTCATTCTCGTCAGTCACGACCGGGAAATGCTGAATGCCTGTGTCACGCATACGCTGGCGCTCGAGTTCAAAAAGCTCAATCTGTCGACCGGCGGGTATGATGAATACCTGAAAATGCGAGCCATCAAACTGTCTCAACTCGAAGCCATGAAGAAGAAGCAGGATGCCGAGCGTGCCCATCTTCAGAGCTTTGTTGATCGGTTCCGTGCGAAGGCGTCCAAGGCCACGCAAGCCCAGTCCCGCATCAAGATGATTGAGAAGATGAAAGACATTGCCATTCCGATCTCGGAACGGACCGTGCCCTTTCACTTCGCTGCGCCAGACGCGCAATTGGCCCCGCCGCTGCTTGAGCTACGTGATGCGAACCTTGGTTATGGCGCAGGCGCGCAAATTCTGACCGACGTAAATCTGCGGGTCGACCCGGACGACCGGATTGCGATTGTCGGAACGAACGGGCAGGGCAAGACCACGCTCGTTAAGTCCATCGCCCGTAAGCTTGAGCTGATGGAGGGAGAACGCCGCGCGCCGGGCTCAGTGAAGATCGGCTATTTCAGCCAGGATCAGATGGATGAGCTGACGCTCGGGGACACGGTGTTCGACCACATCCGCCGCGCCATGCCGAAGGATACCTTGCCCGCCAAGGTTCGGGCGAAATGTGCGCAGATCGGCTTTCCGGTCGAGAAGGTCGAGACCAAAGTCGAAAAGCTGTCAGGGGGGGAGAAAGTGCGCCTTCTGATGGGGCTGATGGCCATGGAAGATCCGCACATTCTGATCCTCGACGAGCCGACCTCTCACCTCGACATTGATAGTCGTGAGGCGCTGATTTACGCGCTGAATGATTATCGCGGCGCGGTGCTGCTGATCACCCACGATGTGTATCTCGCCGAAGGCACAGCAGACCAGCTCTGGCTGGTGAAGGATGGCCGCGCGAAGGAATATGACGGCGATCTGAACGACTATAAGAAACTCGTCATGTCGGCGGATCGCGATGCCAGCGCCAGCAAGGCCCCGCCTACGAAGGCTGCCATTGTCGAAGAGCCGGTCGCCCCCCAGAAAGTTGATAAGGCTGCAGACCGACAAAAGGCGGCGGAGGCTCGCAAAGCCGCCGCGCCGCTTAAGAAAAAAGCCGATCAGGCTGAGAAACGGCTCGAAACCGCAAACCGCAAAATCGCAGAGATTGACTCAAAGCTGGTCGAACCAGGGCTCGGGTCCGAAGATATGACCAAGCTGATGAAGGCACGTGCAGAGCAACAGGCAGAAGCGGAAGCCGCTGAGCTTGAATGGCTTGACGCCAGCGAGGCCTATGAGACAGCGATCTCAGCCTGAGCTCCTGCATTCAGGGGATGGTCAAACGCGGCTAGCTGGTGTTGTCTTTCCACCATGAGCCAATCATTCCAGTATAAGCCTGCTCTTCTTTCCGGCACACGAGAGGTCACGGTGTCGACCGAAGGCGTCTCTGTCACGACGTCAGATGCGACGGAGTCCTTCAAATGGGCTGAGGTCAATGGCGTGCGTTACTGGGCTATGGCTGCGGGCAAAGCGGGCTTTCAGGGGCTGGACTTTTCCCTGGCCGATAACCGTAAGCTCGACCTTCGGATTACTGATCCTGAACCACGCGTGGTCGATGCTGATGATCTGTCTTACATGAAAATGCTGGTGGCGTGCCTGCGCGAGCTTGCCACTCAACGACCCGATCTGAGCGTTGAGATCGGGAATAAGAAGTCCGTGCAATGGGCGCTGTTTCTGATTGGCGTTGTCTGTATTGGATTTGCGCTTGCTCTGGTCTTTTTCGCGCTCGCTGAAGGGCGAAATAGTCGGCTGGAGGCCGCGCTTCTCCCGATTGGAATGATGATGCTGTTTGGCGGTGCAATTGCCTGGAATTTCCACCCGTTCAGTCCGCCTGTCATGCTCGAGTCCGATGCGATTTTGCGCATGTTGGAGCCGCCACCTGAGGAAGGCGATCAGGACCAAACTGCTTAATCGCCAAACACCGGATCAGGCGATGAATTAAGACTGCCGGTCAGATCACGCTCTGCCGAGGACTGAGAGCCTGAAAACGGATTGGCATGCTGATGGTCGTTCGTCCGGGGCGCATAACGGCTGTAAGTGGTTGTCTTGTCTTCATATTGCCGTTGCGCAAATTTATCGAGCGTCGACGCAAACGGGTTTTCTCCAAGGGGTTGCTGCGGCTCAAAACCGGGTTGGACGAGCTGCAATTCATCGGGCAATTGATCCTTGGCGAACGTGTCGCATTCCGGGTCGTCGGCTTGGGTGAGACGTGCGCAATGAAATCCCTGAAGCAGGCGTCTCGCGTTTTCAAAGTCGTCTGCTGGCACAAAGCCTTCCGACGGATCGCGGATTTTCCAGCGCGGATCGACAGGCGGCCCATCCTCTGGAGCGTGATCCTGCGCGGGCGCCCGCACTGGCGCGGCGATAGGCTCTTGCTGCGCAATGGGCTCTTCATTCTCGATCTGAGAGGCAGAAGCGGGCGTCTCACGTGTTGGTGGTAAAGTTGGCTCTGTTTCGGGAGGAGAGCTGTCGATTGGTTCTGGTCGGTCCGGCGGAGTTTGCGATGGAGGCGCTGCGGCGTCGGCCTCCGGTTCGACTTCAAAGATCGCAAGATCAATCGGAGTGTAAACCTCGTTGAGCTTGCCATGGGGCGCAATCGCGAATGCCGCAGTGAAGACGAGTGCATGACTGACCATGGCAATCAGCCCTGGCCATCGCCATCGCATCAGAAAAGTCAGCAATTCAGCCCGCATAGGCCAAGTTTTACATTTGGCTGATGTTTTTCGCTCGTGACAAATAGGTCATGAACGGCCGCCGGATGTCAGTCACCAATTTTCAGCGTGGCGATCAGATACTCGTCCTGGTCATCATCGGTGAATTCAAGTTCGACCCGGCGCACCGATTCTGTTGGCTTTCCATAGTCGCGCCAGATCTCGGCCTGGATGGCGACCGCGCCGTTTGGGTTGACGATATCGCTGGAGTAATAATCCATCACCACCTCATACACGCCAGCTGACGCGTCTTTCAGGAGGTATTCTTCAGGTCCGTATCCATTCGTCATGTCATTGGACAGGCGCCCGCCAATGGCAGTGTTCGGATTGTTGAACTTCGCGGTCTCGCCGCCCGGTTCGCGAACCCAGAGGTCCATATCGGTCTGATCAATGTTCCAGTTCACGACGATACGCAGATCGACCGGCATCTCATCTTCCAGCGCCTCATCTGGCAGGGCGCCTTCACCACCGAGTTCGCGCAAGTCCTGAAGCGCGTGATTGGCTTCCAGAATAGAAATCGTGTCAATGCCGGCGAACCGGACATCCCACGGATTCGCGATGATATGGTTCAAAAGCTCCAGCGCCTCAGTCAGGCGCGCCTTTTTCTCACCTACGGTCATCTCGGGCTCGCTTGCGCTGTCTGCCAGGGCAAGCGCCAGGTTTCGCCAGGGTTGCGGACGGGCCTCATCGCGCGCCAGCACTTTTCTGAATAATTCAATGGCCGTGCCGGTGTCACCATAGCGGATCAGCCGGAAGCCAACGGCCGTCAGCGTATCGTCATTCGCGGTGGGCAATTCGAGGGCTGTAAGGAGGATTTCGGACGCATCCTCCGACTGGCCGCAACGGTGAAACAGGTCGGCCATTTCGAGGAAATAGCTCGGCAAGCTGCCATGCGCCTCACGCTCGGTCAGATAATGCGCACGGAGTTCGTCTCCGCATTTGCCCATCGCTGCTTCCAGATAGGGCCGGTCGGGCGACCATTCTTCAATATTGAGCACACCGCCAGTCCCGCCAGCCGCTTCGGTTTCTGCTGCGATATTGAGGTTTGAATTCAGCGCCGGCGCTTCGCTCATTGCGCCCGTAACAACAATGCTGTCCTGCGTCATGCTCTCTTCCTCTGGCTGAGCATCCGGCCGTCTAAAAGGCCTTGGCGGAGGAGGTGGTGGCGCTCGTCCGTTTTCGACGCCGATATGAACGGCTTCCTGTTGAATTGGTTCTGATGCAGCTTCCCCAGCGGCTTCAGCCTGTTTTTGCCATTCGCCAGAATACCAGTCTTCCTGGTCCTTCCAATAAGCGAGCACGCGTTCAAGGCGCTGGTCTTTTTCCTGCTGCTCGCGCATCTCCTCTTGCTCGATCAGCTCGGCATAGCGGGACATTTCTTCTTTGGAGAAACTGTCCTCCGGCAAGGGAAGACTGTTCTCGACATAATCAAACAGGGTTTCCAGTACGAGGAGGGAGGTCTCATCTGTCACGATGGAATAGCGTCGTGACAGATCAACCAGATCTGCCCGGTCAGCGCCTTGCGCGCGCATTGAGGTCAGCCGCAATTGTGCCCAGCCTGCGCCCGCCGCATCATTTCTCTGGGCGAAGCGCAGGTCGAGCGGCCCGGACAAGGTTTGCCCATCGAGATCAAGACGGAAGTCTTTCGCGTCCGGCGCTACCGGAACCATCAAACGAAACCGGTCGCCATTGTCCGCCCATTCAGCGTCTGACAACACATTCTGTCCGTTGATCATCAGACGTTTGGGCTGAAGACGAGTCCGCGAAAGCCGCTCCAGCGCGTCTTCGTCACGAATGTCGGCGAGATCGACATATTGGCCGCCATTCCGGCGTGCGAGAAAGGCCAGCATATCATCATCTGCGGTCGGTGAGGCGGAGACCACATGCAATGTGCAGGGCATCGTGCCTGCAGGAAACTCTCCAAGTGTGAACCGTCCATCGGTGACCAGATAGCAGATATCAGCGCGCGACCGGTCTGCCTCGTGAGTGAAAACCGCCGACAGATCCGTCGCACCATCATAGGTGAGTTGTGATGCAAAATGCTCCAATTCCTCGCCTTGCGGTCGCAGATCGCGACGCTGGTCCTCAATGACGCCGCGGGCGAAGGGAATAAGCTCAAGCGAATAGGGGCGATCGCGGTCGATTACCTTATGCATGAACTCCAGGGCCTGCACGGACGAGGCTTCATGTGAGAGCGATGCGTCCCACAACACCCGGATCGAATCGGAGGACTGTTGTCCGGCCTTGCTGGAGGGAAGGTCGATGCTGAGAAACGGACGACCATTTGAATGGCGCGACAAATTGAAATTATTGGCCGAGATGGAAGACACCTCCAGCACGCCATCAAGTGGAAGGTCTTCCGCCATCAGCACGCCGGTATGGCCGTCTGTGCTCCAGTTGGGCGTGAGTTTGCCGGGCAGGGAGACAGATGAGGCGTCGACATCACCTTTCACGGTGATGCTCGTGCTGGCAGGCTCGGTCGGGCTTTCGAGCGGCAATCGGTAAGGGCTGGCTTCACTGATCGGCGTGACAAAGGTCACGGAGATCTGGCGAGTCTGTTCTGGATTGATCGGGAAGACGCGCGTTTTGAAGGCATTGGCGTCGTCGGTTTCGGCAAGGCCGGGGTCAACACCGCGACGAATGCGGGTATTGAAAGCGCGCTCCGCCTGCTTTTTTTCAACGATGACGCCGTCCCGGATCTCGCCATTGATGTCGAGGCCATATCCGATGAGTTGCGACCCAGCGGGCATTTCCAATTCGAAATTGCCTTCCAGAACTTCAGACGTCGGATTATGAAATTCAGCAAGCACGCGAGTTTCGGCAGATTGGCCAGCAACCGATACGGTGATGTTGAGTGATTTGAGGATGAGGTCGCGGGTGACCTCTTTACCGTCTTCGCCGAAATAGCTGGTGGAGGTCAGAGTTGGGTTCGGGTCTGCCATGGCCGACAGACCTGTCGCCATGAGCGCAAACAGGCTGACGCAAGATAATGACAAGAGTTTTTTCCCAGGGCGCATGAGTGTCTCCCGATCCGACATGCCGCTGACTTTAGAAACTGAGTGCCGGGGAAGAAAGGCCGTTCTGCGGCGAGGAAACGGCAATCACAGTCCGGCCCGGACTTAGTCGGGTAAAGGCGCCGAACGCCGCGAGGGCGCAATATCACTTGACGTCAGGCAAAAATAACAAGATTGTAATATTATAATATAATGAAGAATGGAGGATACTATGAAACGTTTCAAGCGACGCAGTTCAGCCGAAGCCGACATGACACCCATGTTGGATATCGTCTTTATTTTGTTGATCTTTTTTGTTGTGACCGCGACGTTCCTTCGTGAGAACGCGCTCAACATGACGCCGCCACCGGATGGCCCGCCACCGCCGCCGGAGAAATCGCAATCCACGATTCTTGTTCGGATTGATGGTCAGGGTATGGTCCGCGTGAATGATGAGCTGTCAGACATTATCGGTGTGCGCGCCCGCATTGAACGTCTGCTGGCCGAGGCGCCCGATCAGGCGGTTCTCGTGCAAGCGCACCCGCGCGCGCGAAATCAATTGGTGATCAAGGCTGTTGATCAGGCCTATAGCGCGGGCGTTCAGAATGTTGGCTTCGCGCTCGACGCAAGCTGACTTGATCTGACCTGAGAGAGGTGAAATCCTTTGCTTTCTTCTCAGAAGGCAAAGGATCACTCATGCGCCATACGTCACCGATTGCGGCCTGCGCGGCAGCAGTTTTGCTTTCTGCCTGCGTGGTCACGGCCGAACAACCATCCATGGATATTGCTCATGACGTCAGGCAGATCGAAACGGTTCTGATGACACAGCAAGATGCTTGGAATCGCGGCGATATTCCGGGCTTTATGCAAGGCTATTGGCAGTCCGACGAATTGCGCTTTGCATCTGGCGGTAATGTCACGACCGGTTGGCAGGCGACGCTCGACCGATATCTCGAAAGCTATGCCGGTGAAGGCAAAATGGGTCAGCTCACCTTTTCAGATCTGGAGATTGAAGTCACCGGCCCGATTGACGGGTTGGTGTTCGGCAAATGGGAGTTGGAGCGTGAAGGTGACAAGCCATGGGGGCTCTTCACCCTGCATTTCCGCAAGATCGGTGAGAATGGCTGGGTGATTGTGTCCGATCACACCTCCAGCGGATCCTGACTTCCGCCCGAATTCAGAAAAGCTCTGTGCCCATCAGGATGGGTTTTCGTCGATCAAAGAGAGGGGTACTGCAGTGGTCCGCTTTGAAACCCTGACGATAATGCGGGACTGAACGTCTGACACCAGGCCCAGAGACAAGAGTTTGTCGCGCAGGAAATCGTCATAAGCATGCATATCAACTGTCAGCACTCGGATGATATAGTCGACCGCACCCGTGACCGTCATGCAGTCGACGACTTCTGGCCAGCCATTCACCGCGTCTTCGAATTTTTCCAGATTTTCGCGATTCGGTAGCTGCAGCTTGACGGACGCGACCACTTCGAAGTTCAGCCCAAGCGCATTGCGGTCCAGAACCGTCACCCTTCGTTGAATGACGCCCTGTTCTTCCATGCGCTTTATGCGCCGCCAGCAGGGTGAAGACGACAGCCCAACCTTGTCAGCGATGTCCGCGACAGAAAGGCTTGCATCGTTCTGAACCAACTCCAGAATGTTCTTATCGATCTGATCCAGCTCTACAGACAACTTTTACCCCTTACGACTCAAGTAACCTTGTTTTTCGTGCCATTAGTGTTCCAAGCTGGGATCAGCTTGCAAGTCTTTTTCCAGATTGGCCTATTAAGCGAAAGAAACTTTCCTTTGCAAGTGCAGTATTCTGGTCACATGTGCGAAAATATTGCACAGTTTTCTCGACAATCTGTCGGAGGTGTTGGCCTGAAAATTCGCGTTGGGCGGGGCAGATAATTGCTGATGAAACGCCTGCGATCCATCAGCAATTTCGGCCTGATGAAATCCCTGCCTGAAAACTTAAAAGAACGGCTTGTATCTCGCGGCCAGCGCGCGTATATACCGCCGCTCACTGATCTTACGGTTGGGTAGCTCAGCTGGTTAGAGCGCCGGACTCATAATCCGGAGGTCGAGAGTTCAAGTCTCTCTCCAACCACCATTCTATAGTTCAAAAAATTGTCACATAAAATAGGCGACATTGTCCAAAGTCTCAGGACGGTGCTGTCGACGGCTCAGACAACTTAATCTCAGACGAGGTGTTGTCATTATGTTTAATTAGTGCATAATGCACTAATGACGTATTTCATGTTCTATCAGCGACCGACGATTTAAGGCGAGTTTTGACTCGTCTGCGAAGTCGTGCGCAGTCGTCTAATTGGTAGGACGTGAGGGTTTGGTCCTCAAAATACAGGTTCGAAGCCTGTCTGCGCATCCAATTTTCACTGGGTGTAGCTCAGACGGGTAGAGTGCCGGACTTGGACTCCGGAGGCCGCAGGTTCGAGTCCTGCCACCCAGACCAAAATTGAAACGTCATCAAACGATCGGGGCCAATCTTAACGCTAGCCCCAATCATTGCTGTCTTCGTCGAGAACTTCCGCAAGTCCCTGTTCGAGGTCTTCAGAGATGAGATAAGCGCCACACCGTCGGCCCGCTTCCCCATGAAGCCAGACCCCGGCGCAGGCCGCTTCAAAGGCAGGCATGCCCTGTGCGCGCAATCCAGCAATCATGCCCGTCAACACATCTCCAGAGCCAGCTGTGGCGAGCCAGGGCGGAGCATTGCCATTAATTGCGGCTCTGCCGTCCGGGTCTGCAATCACTGTGTCTGCCCCCTTCATGACAAGAACCGCTCCGGCGCGATGGGCAGCCTCTCGTGCGGTGTCCAATTTGCTAGTCTGCGCATTTGTGGCACCAAAAAGCCGCGCGAATTCTCCCGCATGGGGGGTGAGCACGCTGATATGATCCCGTTCATGCAGTCGGTCGAAAAAGCGCGCTGAGTCTTCGGCGAACAGGGTGAGCGCATCGGCATCTAGCGTCAGGGCAGCTTCGCTGTCGAGCAGGCAATCCAGTTGTTCTTTTGCCTTGGCGTCGAGTCCCAGACCCGGGCCAGCCGCGACCGAGTTCAGACGTAAATCGCTGAGTAGCAGGCGCAAGTCCTGAAGCGTTTCGGTGGGTTTCAGCATGATCGCCGTGACATGCGCGGCCTGCACCATAAGCGCTTCCCGACTGCCGACGAGGCTGGTCAGTCCGGCCCCCACGCGTAATGCGCCCTGCGCGGCCAGTCTTGAAGCACCGGTCGAGAGTGGGCCGCCTGATAAAACAATCACATGACCGCGGCCGTATTTATGTCCGTCGGGGGCATAGCCGGGCCATTGGCTGCCCCACAAAGCGGGTGAATTCTCAAAGACGTCAGGACGGATTTCGCGAAAGACGTCATCGTCGATTCCAATATCCGTGACAGTCACTTCTCCGCAATGAGATTTCCCGGGTTCCAGCAGATGGCCGGGTTTCTTGCGAAAGAAGGTGACGGTTTCTTCGGCGGCGATAGCGACGCCGCGAACCTTGCCGGTCAACCCACAAATCCCGCTTGGCAGGTCGATGGAGACAACGGGCACCGGAATGGAATTAATGTGGGAGATCACTTCGGCGGCCTCGCCGGTCACATCGCGGTCAAGACCAGCGCCGAACAGCGCGTCGATGATCAGGTCTGTGTTCTCGATTTCACCTGGGTGAAAAGACGCGAGATCTCCACGCCATTGGCGTCTTGCCAGGGCTGCATCACCTTTGAGGCTGTCAGGTGATCCGATACTGGAAACAGTAACGGCACGTCCGGCCTGCCGCAGTAATTCAGCAACGACATAGCCATCGCCGCCATTGTTCCCGGTGCCGCAAAGAATATGGATGGTTTCGGCGTCAGGAAAGCTCGCAATCACGCGGTCGAATACCGTCCGTCCTGCCCTGACCATCAGATCGATACCCGGCGTGCCGGCTGCGATGGTCAGGTCATCCGCACGGGACATTTGAGAGGGCGAAAGAAGCGCGCAGTCATGCGGAATTGATCGATCCATAGGCGGAAGTTAACCAGTGACAATGGGGATGCAAGCAGGATTTGGGTTCTTTGGGAAAGTCTGTGTTGATTTGTGTGCAGTCAATTCAAAAGAGATGAATTGCCTCTGTGCGCGTTAAAGTTATAGTCGCCCAAAACAGATAATTAAAAGGGGAGGAAAACACCATGAGGTTGGTTATTTTCTTATGTCTGGCTCTGGGCGTGTCATGTGTTCCGGCAGGTGCGGAGCTGACCTCGCAAGCACTCAGATCCTATAATGAGGCTGTTGCCTCCAATGATAACAGCGCCATCAAATCTGCTGCTCTGACGCTGATGAAGGAAGCAATTTCAGACCCAAAGAATCCGAATGCAACCGTCGCGGCTTACGAAGCGTCAGTGAAGCTGTGCGAGCGTGGCGAATGCGAGGCGGCATTGCCTGGGGCGAATTTTGTTCTGAAACAGCCTGATACGGGCGGCCATCCTGTGAAAGCCGATCGCGACCTTCTGAAAGCTTTTGCAGAGCACCAGAAGAAATCCACGAACGGGACGCGGAAAGATCTCAAGAACGCCCTGTCTGATGTACGCGGCAAAGACCCAAGCTTCCTAAGCCTGCGGGCTGACCTGGTGCTGATGAATGACTTTTATTCACGCGGCGACTGGTCGGAGACAAATGAGATTGCCCGTGAGTCCGTCGCGCAATTGGCGAATGTAAAATCATCTGTGCCGGAAGGGTATTATTCGGCGCGGGAATACCGGGCGACAACGGGTTTACTGCGCGGGAAAACCCAGAATGCACAATCAGATCTGTACCGGCTCCATGCCGAACTGAAACAGCAAATGTCGCGCTATTATGCGGAGGGCATTGCCCCCCCTGAATGGCTTGTTCGGGTGTACTGGCGCGTTGAAGCCTGGCGGCTTGGGCTGGATGTCTATTTCGAGGCCTATTCCACGCGAGGGTCGCTTGGCAGTTATCGCGCCGGAGAGGGCAGTGAGAAGCCTCTGAACAAGACGGCTATCAGCGCTATTGCTGATGAATATCCGCTCGTTGCGGGTGGTGGTATTCCCGGCGATAATCTGGATGATCCAAGGCCTATCTGCGAGGGCGAATGGGTGCGCGGGAAAGAGATAAGATATCCGGGCTTTGAGGCCTTCGAGGCGATTGTCGGCGCGATTGTTGTTCGCCTCGAACTTGATGAAGACGGCAAGGTGCTTAGCCCCGAAGTTCTGGCGACAGTACCAGGTGGCGGGTTTGATGACGAAGTCATTAATGCGGTATCGACCTGGCGCTATGCGCGGACGGACGACTCTGCTCCGGGATGCCGGCTGAAACAGAACAATGTGATCTGGCGCGTCACCTTCTCGGTGTCGGGATTTGGCCAGCGGAAGTATTGATCCAGAACATGAGCGGTTTGTCCGTTTCCTCGCGTTCACCGACATCCGTCCATTTATAGTGACAAATCAGGTCAGGGCGGGGCGTATAACCCCGCTTTTTCCAAAAACCATCGAGTGGGCGATATTCGGCTGGGCGAGCCGCATGGGTTTCAGGCCGTTGAACAGCGCAAAAAGCGGTGATTGATGCGCCATGCTTTCGGGCCGCCTGCTCTCGCAAGTCAAAAAAATTGTGTCCGATTCCGTGGCCGCGAAACGCGCGCAACAGGACAGATTCGCCGAAATAAAAGATCTCATTGATCGGTAGGTTTTGTGCTTCAAACGGCGCTCTGAATTCGGAATGCGTATCGGACAAGGGTTGAGCCGTCGTCGCTCCGACGATTTTTCCGTCTGAACGGGCTAGGCCGACCACAGAGGCTGGCGAATTTGCAAAATGCGAGAGATAGGTTTTCTCTTCTTCCGCGCTTCCATCATAGAGATAAGGCCATTCCCGAAAGACGGTCATGCGTAGGTCTGCGATGTCAGGAATAAACGGTCTGATTTCGTCAGGGCCAGTGAGGTGCTCGATCTCGATCACTGATTCTCTATCCTTCTGGTGTTTTTGAAAATTTACCTAGCATTCTCCGGCGAGCAATGTCAGTTTCCGAGCTCTATCGGGGTGTCTGGGCTGACATGTTGCAAAAAGAAAACCGATTTTATGGGGGGGTAGATGCGGGCGGAACCACATTCAAGTGTGGTGTGTTCGATGATCGCTGGCGGCTGGTCGAATCCAAGCGTGTCCCGGTCACACATCCGGAAAAAACCATCGCCGCCTGTATCGAGTTTTTTCGCAAAATTGTCGCGCGCAAAAAGGGCACGCTTCTGTCGCTCGGCATAGCGAGCTTCGGGCCGTTAAATCTCGACAAATCTTCTGCGTCATATGGTTCATTGCAGATCACGCCAAAGCCAGGTTGGAGCGGGCAGCCCATGAAGAGACTGTTCGAGTCTCAGCTAAAGGTGGATGTAGAAATCGACACCGATGTGAATGGCGCTTTGCTGGGCGAACAGACTTTCGGTGCTGCGCGGGATTGCAATAGTTCTGCCTATATCACCGTGGGAACTGGTATTGGCGCCGGTGTGTTTGCCAATGGCGGGTTGATCGGTCGTCCCTCCCATCCTGAATTTGGGCATATTGCCGTAAGGCGCCGGACAGAAGACGAAAATTTTGTCAGTGAATGCCCGTTTCACTCTGACTGTCTGGAGGGGCTGGCATCTGCGCGCGCTTTTGAGCGCCGTTACGGGGTCGCGCGAAAGCTTTCCGACAGTCACCCGGGATGGCAGCTGGAGGCTGATTATCTGGCGCAGGCCTGCCGAAGTCTTTATCTCTCCTTTCGTCCGGATCGTATTATCCTCGGTGGTGGGTTGATGCAGGCCAAAGGGCTGCTGGAGAAGGTCCGGCAGGAACTTAATATTCAGATGGACGGATATGCAGGGGTCTCAGAAGACCTGGTCCGCGAGCTTGTGACCCTGCCGGGCCTTGGCGATCAGGCAGGAGTAACCGGTGCCGCTCTGCTGGGCGCAGAAAGACTGGAAAAAGAAAAACCAGCTATTAGTTAGAACTCGTTCAAAATACGTTTTACGAATACTGTTGTGTCCATGTTCACTTCTAGGAATATGGACGAATTGTCAGGTAATTCCGCTCTCTGGCAATTGAAGTTTCATCATTCAGCGCTAATCTAGGCAGGGTTTGAGAGGTTGCGCGCAAGGATCGCGTACTGAAAGGCTTAAAATCGTGTCCATGCAGCAAACTGAAAAACCGGTGGCAAAGAAGCAGCGCGTCCCGAATGCGGAACGCAGCGCAAAGACGCGCGAAAAGCTCATCGAGGCGACGATTAACTGCCTTTATGAACTTGGCTATCACCAGACCACCACGGTTGTGGTTGCAAAGCGGGCTGGTGTCAGCCGCGGCGCGATGCTTCACCAATTTCCCAGCAAGGCGGACCTGATGATAGAAACCGCCCATCGCCTGCGGGATATGCGTGCCGCAACGCACCATGAAGCGCTCGGTCATCTCGCCGACCCACGGGAAAAATTCATGAAACTCATCGACGTCTTGTGGGAGGTCATGATCTCACCTTCAGGTCTGGCGCGCCTTGATCTGATGTTGGGGGCACGCAGTGATCCTGAGCTGGCGGATCGCATGAATGAGTTGAACGATGAACTCGACATCTTTCACAAGGCGCGCATCTGGTCTCAGGCGGAGGCCATGGGCATTCATCCGAAATACAAAGACAAGATCGAAGCCTTTACGCAACTGTATGGTGCGGCGACACGCGGCCTCGCCATGGATGCGTTCCGTCCCAAATCCCGGGAGGGCGCGGAGAAGTCCATCGCGCTTCTGAAGGAAATGCAGCTCGATTTCCTGGAAAAGCTGTTCTCAGACACAGACACGTGAAGCATCCAGAAGTAGGCTTAACTGACCGTTTGCGCCAACCTAGCTCCGATTAGAGGGAGGTATTCGCGACACGGGTTCGTTGAATACGCTACATCAAAGGGACAGGTTTCAATGACACGTATTCTGATCGGCTTAGGCTTGAGCGCGGCACTGGTTCTGGGTGGGTGCGGTGGCGGTTCCGATGACGCGGCAGTGGTCTATACGGGCGATGAGATGCTCGAAAATGGTATGACCGTGAAGGAAATGATCGAGCCCCGCCAGCACAATCTGAAGGATTTGGGCGGCGCATTCAAAACAGTGAGCGATCAGATCCGCTCTGATGAGCCGAATATCAGCGAGATACAGTTCGCGACGGCTGAGGTCAAAACCCACGCGGAAAATATGAAGTTCTGGTTCCCGGCGGAAACCAGCCCGTCTTCGGGTGTCCCGACCGATGCACTTCCGGCGATCTGGGAACAAAAGATGGATTTTGATGCGATGGTCGAACAATTCTATACGGCATCCGTGACGCTGGACGCTGCGGCTCAGGCGGGCGATGTTGAAGGCGTGACAGCAGCCTTCCGTCCGGTCGGCGGTACGTGTTCGACTTGCCATGACAGCTATCGCAAGGATGACGACTAGTCGTTAAACGCAGCGAAAGTCTGATCCCTTTCAGTCGGGGCCATTCGCTTCTGATTTTCGCGTGTTCAGAACGGGCAGGAAAACTGCGCGACGTCTAATTCACATATCGGTCATCACTATTTACAATCAGTACTGACTGAATGTAATGTTATCCTCACGTAAATGTCTGACAGAAGACAAATGAAGGCGTGGCCTTGTCGCGAACTTCATAAAAATACGGGAGGAAACGACATGAAGCGATGGGGTAAAGCGGCCGCTTTTGCCTGTGTTCTTGGTTTGGGCGCCCAATTGCCGGCGCAGGCCTGGACGAAGTCCTTCGTGGTCGACTGGTTTGAGCCAGCCTTTTACTTTGGCGCTGAAGAGGGCGACAACGTGCCTGGAACGGATTGTCCCGCAGGCGCGATCCCCGAAATGGACTGGCGCAAAGAGCTGAAAACGTCCTGGCGTACCGATGAGGAAATCAACAATATTCTAAATCCGGAAGACCCAAAGCGCCCGCAGTTTGGCGGCTATCGCTCCACCGAGGCCTTCTGGAAGGGCTGGGCCGCCGCAGGCAGCATTCACGAGGCCGTCACGCATATCGATCTGGTCGGCTATTGGTATGGTCTTCAGCGCAATGCTGATTACAAGATCGACCCCGAAGCCGAAAAGAATGATGCGATTTCTGCGGCCTATCGCATGTTTCTCATACCGGCCTTTGTCTCGTCGCCAGATGGCTCTGAAGTCGTTCGCACGGGACAGATTTTCACGGCGGCAATTGACGAGGATGACGTGACGGACGGCTCTGGTCGCGGCCAGCAATAAGCCGTGTCAGGTCTCTTCCCCAGCGGGGCTCAACGAAACGAGCAAGGCACCATCGTCGACCTGATCGCCCATAGCGACAAGAATCTCTGATACCTCACCGTCAAACGGTGCTTCAAGGCTGTGCTCCATCTTCATGGCTTCGAGCGTAACGAGCTTCTGACCAGCTGTAACTCGGTCGCCCTTCGCAATGGCAAGACCAATCACCTTGCCGGGCATGGGCGCGGTTATTTCGCCATCAGATGCCGCAGCGGCGCCAGCCTGAAACTCTGGCCGAGTGATCAGATAGGGCCAACCTTGTTCGACCATCAGGACGTTATCGTCGAGAAGCATAAGACTGACAGCTTCGAGCGGAGCGGTGCCCTGGAGGCTTATACTCTGCACATTTCCATCAATCGCAAACCAGACAGTGTGATCTTCCGGCGCGTTCAGACGGAAGCCGGGCAGGGAAGACCAGGCCTGTGCTTGCTGGCTATCGGCCTCTGGCCCGTCCTGCTGATTTGCCAGCAGATAGCCCGCGGCGGATAGCGCATTGTCAGAAGGCTGAGGTTTACGCGTGAGTTCGTCCTGATGCTGTTCGATAAAGCCGGTTGTCACCTCGGCGGCTTGAAATTCAGACGCGCTCAGAAGGCTGGTCAGAAAGCCTGCATTATTGTGGACCGGCCAGGTGGAGACAGAGGCACAGGCCTCTCGCAGGTCTTCAATCGCCTCTTCGCGTGTTTCGGCATGGACCACGATTTTCGCGACCATCGGGTCATAAAAAGGGGTGATCTCGCCCATATCCGAAATGCCGCTTTCAACACGTATATGGGAATAAGCGGGCAGGTCGAGCGCCTCGATCTTGCCGGTGGAAGGCAGAAAGCCAGTTTCCGGGTTCTCCGCGTAAAGGCGAGCCTCCATCGACCAGCCATTGATAGAGAGCTCGTCTTGCTGCAAGGGCAGAGCTTCGCCGGAGGCGATCCGCAGTTGCCATTCAACAAGATCGACGCCGGTAATCTCTTCCGTCACCGGGTGCTCGACCTGAAGCCTTGTGTTCATCTCCATGAACCAGGTTGTGTCAGCGGACAGCGCGCCGGCCCCCCCGTCGGCAATGAATTCCACCGTGCCTGCACCGACATAATTCACGGCCCTGGCGGCACGCACTGCGGCGGCACAAATCGCTTCGCGGGCGGCGACGCTCATGCCGGGGGCGGGGGCTTCTTCGATGACTTTTTGATGTCGGCGTTGGAGGGTGCAATCGCGCTCGAACAGGTGAACGACATTGCCATGGGAATCGCCAAAGACCTGCACCTCGATATGGCGCGGATTGGTGATCCATTTTTCGAGCAAGACCCGGTCATCACCGAATGAAGATTTTGCTTCGCGCTGGCAAGAAGCGAGGGCGTCGAGAAACGCTTCGGCCTTTTCGACCTTCCGCATGCCTTTGCCACCGCCACCGGCGACCGCCTTGATGAGCACCGGGTAGCCGATCTTGTCGGCTTCGGCTTTCAGCGTGTCGGGGGATTGATCTTCGCCGAGATAGCCCGGCGTTGTTGGAACACCGGCGTCCTGCATCAGCTTTTTGGCGGCATCTTTGAGGCCCATGGCGTTGATGCTTTCAGGGGAAGGGCCAACCCAGACTAGGCCCGCATCCATAACCGCTTGAGCGAAGGCGGCATTTTCAGAGAGAAAGCCATAACCGGGGTGGATCGCATCGGCACCTGTCTGTTTGGCGGCTTCGATGATTGTCTCGCCGACAAGATAGCTTTCAGCCGCAGGGGAGGGGCCGATATGTACGGCCTGATCGGCTTCGCGCACATGAAGCGCATCGGCATCCGCATCCGAATAAACTGCAATGGTTTCAATACCCATCTGGCGGGCTGTGCGAATGACGCGACAGGCGATCTCACCGCGATTGGCAATGAGGAGGGACTTGATCATTTTCCGAATAATCTCCTCCAGAATGGCGGTGGTTTCGGTTGAAGTGCCTGTTCATTTGCATCTGAATCAGTGTGATCAGGTTTGCCGTCCTCACCATAAAACTCGCCATCATCGCCTTGAACTTTCGCGACCAATTTTTCGGCAATCTTTTTTGCCTTGATTATGGCTGTTTCGTCTGGGCTGGTGACAATGATTTCTCCGTCGAGCCACAGAAAGGACGCTGCTTCACCTTCTGGCGCGGGCCATCCGAATATCGGAATATCAAAGTCAAAGCGATTGTCTCTATAAGCGCCATCTTCACTGAGTTCATCGTCCGCGCGACAGAGTTCTATCCACTCCTCAAAAGAAATGGCGTCTTTCTCTGTCGGTTCGGACCAGTCCTCAAATCGATGAACATGGAAATCGTAGCTCATCGCATCACATCCTGAACACGCCGAACTGCGCGCGATCCGGGATGGGCGCATTCAGCGTGGCTGAGAAGGCAAGGCCGAGAACGTCGCGTGTCTGGGCCGGGTCGATGATCCCGTCATCCCAGAGGCGGGCGGTTGCGAACCAGGGATTGCCTTCGGTTTCGTACTTCTCGCGGATCGGATTTTTAAAGGCTTCGGCCTCTTCCGGCGTCCAGGTTTCGGCGTCGCGGTGGACGGTAGCAAGCACGCTGGCCGCCTGTTCGCCGCCCATGACGGAGATACGTGAGTTCGGCCAGCTGAACAGGAAGCGCGGCTCATAAGCGCGGCCTGCCATGCCGTAATTGCCTGCGCCGAAACTGCCGCCGATCAGAACGGTGATTTTTGGCACCTGTGCAGTCGAAACGGCTGTCACGAGCTTTGCGCCATGTTTGGCAATGCCTTCGGCCTCGTATTTGCCGCCAACCATGAAGCCGGAAATATTCTGCAGGAAGAGAAGCGGGATACGACGCTGACAGGCAAGCTCGATGAAGTGCGCGCCTTTTACGGCGCTTTCCGAATAGAGCACGCCGTTATTGGCAAGGATCGCCACAGGCATGCCCCAGATATGCGCAAAACCGCAGACCAGCGTCGTGCCATAAAGGGCTTTAAACTCATGGAACTCAGATCCATCGACCAGCCGCGCAATAATTTCACGCACATCATAAGTCGTCTTCAGGTCCGCCGGAATTAGGCTGTAGAGATCGTCAGCCGGATAAAGCGGGTCCTTCGCGTCCTGAAGATTGAGGCTCTCCTGATGGGGCTGTGGAAGCGTTCCGACGATATTGCGCACGATGGAGAGCGCGTGCTCATCGCTTTCAGCCACATGGTCCACAACGCCTGATTTCTTGCCGTGGAGGTCTCCGCCGCCAAGGTCTTCGGCGGAGATTTCTTCACCCGTGGCGGCTTTCACCAATGGCGGACCTGCGAGGAAAATGGTGCCCTGATTACGGACGATGACGGTCTCATCTGACATGGCCGGCACATAAGCGCCGCCTGCCGTACAGCTTCCCATCACGCAGGCGATTTGCGGAATGCCTTTGGCCGACAGATTGGCCTGATTGAAGAATATGCGACCGAAATGGTCTTTGTCCGGGAAGACCTCGCTCTGATGCGGCAGGTTCGCGCCACCGGAGTCGACGAGGTAAATGCACGGCAAATGGTTCTGCATCGCAATTTCCTGCGCGCGCAGATGCTTTTTCACCGTCATCGGGTAATAGGTGCCGCCTTTGACGGTCGCATCATTGGCAACAATCATCACCTGACGGCCTTCGACCTGCCCTATGCCGGTGATGATACCCGCGCCCGGAATATCTTCACCATAGAGGCCGTTCGCGGCGAGCTGAGACAGTTCCAGAAACGGCGTGCCCGGATCGATCAGATGTCGTACGCGGTCGCGCGGCAGGAGTTTTCCGCGTGAGACATGGCGCTCGCGAGAGCGTTCCGAACCGCCCTGAGCCGTTTTTGCGACGTCTCCCGTTAGCTGGTCTTTCAGGGCCAGGTTCGCAGACTTGAAGGCTTCCGCCTGCTCACCCTGCAACAGGTTTGGATTGGCCTTCAGCTTGGGTGCGCTCATAGCTTCATCAATTCCCGGGCGATCAGATAGCGTCGGATTTCATTCGTTCCAGCACCAATATCATAAAGCTTCGCATCACGCAGGAAACGTTCGACCGGCCATTCCTTGGTGTAACCCGCACCGCCCAGCGCCTGAATAGCTTCGAGCGAGACTTTGACCGCGTTTTCGCTGGCCAGAAGGATTGCGCCGGCCGCATCGAAGCGGGTTGTTTGTCCTGCATCACAGGCTTTCGCCACCATATAGACATAAGATCGCGCAGAGTTCAGGGCGACATACATGTCGGCGACTTTGGCTTGCATCAGCTGGAAATCGCCAATGGGTTTTCCAAATTGCTGACGCTCTTTGATATAGGGCATGACCACATCGAGGCAGGCCTGCATAATCCCCAGCGGACCACCGGAGAGAACGGCGCGTTCATAGTCGAGGCCCGACATCAGAATGGCGGCGCCCTGGCCGACTTCGCCCATTATGTTCTCTTCGGGGACAAGGCAGTCCTGAAAGACCAGCTCGCCTGTGTCGGAACCGCGCATTCCCAGTTTGTCGAGCTTGCGGGCACAGGAGAAACCGTCGAAATCCTTTTCCACCAGAAAGGCTGTCAGGCTTTTTGAGCCGCCATTCGGATCGGTCTTGGCGTAGATGACTAATGTGTCGGCGTGCGGGCCGTTGGTGATCCAGAATTTCGAGCCATTCAGCACATACCCGCCCTGAACCTTTTCGGCTTTCAGGCTCATGCTCATCACGTCTGAACCGGCGCCAACCTCAGACATGGCCAGCGCGCCGATATGCTCACCGGAGATCAGCTTGGGCAGATAGCGCTGTTTCTGGTCTTCACTGCCCCAGCGTCGGATCTGGTTCACGCAGAGATTCGAGTGTGCGCCATATGAGAGCCCAATCGAGGCGGATGCGCGGGAAATTTCCTCCATGGCAACGACATGCTCAAGATAGCCAAGGCCGAGCCCGCCATACTCTTCTTCAACAGTAATGCCATGCATTCCCAGCTCGCCCATTTGCGGCCAGAGATCGAGCGGCATGGCGTTGGAGGCGTCGACATCCGCTGCGATGGGCGCAATCTTGTCGCGCGCAAAGCGGGCGCAGGTGTCGCGGATCATGTCGGCCGTTTCGCCGAGCTGAAAATCAAAAAGTGTCATGTTTCGCAATTGTCATTTAGAGCATTATTCTATGCCCCAAGACATAGTTTATTCCGAAACATAAGTCACTATTTTCTCTAGAATGGGGGTAAATATGCTATGAAAATTCGCAGCAATAGAAACAAATACCTGTGAATTGGTGTGTCTGGGCATGGGCTTCTATAGTTGTGGGCGCGACAAGTTCAGGCTGAGGAGGCGGCGGAGTGATGTCCTCACAATCCGATGCCGAATGATTTGCAGACCAATTTGAAAATGCGCGCCATAAATGAGGCTCTATCGGACCATCGGTCGAATCTCGCCTGCATATCGGGCGAAGCGAGTCAAAGTCAGCCGGAGCCTTCCATGTGGCGAGCTGAGAAACTTTCCCGCTGCTGCGTTCTTGTCTGTCATTGGTCGTCTGATGCGTTTGTATCCGCTCGACCTAAGTCAAACCTATTGTAAATGCTCAAGTTTTCATGGAAATAAAGATTCGATCCGTGTTCTGACAATTTGAATAATTTACTTTGCGAAGGGTGCGAAAACTTGGTATATCAAGTCTTCGGCGGTTGAATAATTTAACCAACTTTGCCTGAATTTATTGCAATCCACAGAAACCTTGCGCCGGATTAGCTGTGCGCATCGATCATACTGCTTTTTACGTTATACATAGAAACAAATTGAGCGATCAGGCATTCTTGCGATAAAAAGATCGCGCACGATTTCTGGCAGCGCATGAATTCTTTGCGCACCTTCTGACCTATTTTTGCCGGAAATTTCGCGTTGAATAACGTGTGACCGAAGCCTGATGTCTGACTGTGTGGTGTTTCCACCCGTCAGGTCTGGCGCGTCTGGCCAATGATGGTCTGGCGGGCGGTCGTGGAACAACAGAGGGCGAGACCTTTGGTGACAATTAAAGACACTATGATTGACTCAACAGACACCCAGGACCATGAAGATTTATTAGCCGCAGACGCCCGACATCTCCTGCATCCATGGGCGGATCTGGGCAGCCTCGGCGAAGAAAACGCTCTTGTCGTACAAGAGGGGAAAGGCGTCCGCGTACGCGACAGCCAGGGCAAAGCCTATCTCGATGCGATTGGCGGCATGTGGTGCATGACGGTTGGCTATGGCCATGATGAGATGGCCGATGCCATCGCCGATCAGGCGCGTCAAATGGCGTATTATACGCCATTCGGAGATGTTTCGAGTGAGCCTGCGGTCAGGCTGGCAGAAATGCTTGCCGAGCTTTCGCCCGGTGATCTCAACCGCGTGCATTTCACGACATGCGGCTCGACTGCGATCGATTCGGCGGTGCGGATCGCGCATTATTACTTCACATCACATGGCAAGCCGGAAAAGTATCACATTCTGAGCCGTCGGAATGCTTATCATGGCAGCACCTATCTAGCGGCGTCGCTTTGCGGGAAATCGGCCGACCGGACGCATTTTCAGTATGAAAGTGACTTCATCCATCATCTGAGCAGCCCGGGTTATGATGCAGATATCTCGGAAATCAGCGCCGAAGAACGGTTGCGAGAGCTGCTTGATGAGATGGAAGCCGAAATTCTGAAGGTCGGGCCTGAGAAGATTGCCTGTTTTGTCGCCGAACCTATTCTGGCGTCGGGCGGTGTGCTGACCCCGCCTCCCGGATACCAGAAGGCAACCTGGGAGCTCTGCCAGAAATACGATATTCTCTACATCTCGGATGAGGTCGTGACAGGGTTTGGTCGTCTCGGACATTTCTTCGCATCGGAAGCACGGTTCGGCATTTTGCCGGATATGATCATCACGGCGAAGGGCATCACTTCAGGCTATCAGCCGCTTGGCGCGGTGCTGATTTCTGACCGGCTTACTGAAGCGATCGGTGAGGCCGCGCCCGATGATAAGCCCGTCTTTTCAAACGGTTATACCTATTCTGGGCATCCGGTGGCCTGCGCAGCGGCGATCAAGAATATCGAGATCATGAAGCGTGACGATATTTGTGGGCATGTCCGGGAAGTCGGCCCTTATTTCATGGAACGGCTGCGCGAATTGCGGAAATTCCCTATCGTTTATGCCGTGCGGGGCGATCATTTGATGGCCTGTGTTGAATGCTGGACGGGTGAGGAGAAAGGGCCAAACGCCGAGAACATGGCCCTGGCCCAGCGCGTGGACGCCTATTGCCAGGAAGCCGGGCTGATCGTCCGGCCCTACGAAAATCTCTGCATTTTGTCGCCACCTCTCATCGTTGAGAAGTCCGACATTGATCAGATCGTCACCATCATGGAAGGCGCGCTTGACCGTGCCATGCGGGATCTGAAGGCAGGTGACATTGTTTAAGGGGCGCCGTTGCGTTCCGGGGACCAACCTTCGGGCTGAATTGGAAGGAGAAACGAATGAGTAGAGAAGACAACTCAATTGATTGCCGTGGATTATCCGGGGTACTGACCGTGATCCGACTTAAACAGGCTTTTACAGACCGCGCAGCGCGCCACAATGCGCTTGATGTCGTCGTTGACCCTGACTGCAATTGCAGCTGGGTGACCCAGGCCCTGGCTGACGACGCTGAAGATATCAGATTTCTGACATGCGCCGATCAATCGATTCCTGCCCATATTATTGCCGCCACCTCTTCGGAGACACAGCAGCTAAATGTCTGACACCCTTACGCTCAATGAGCAGAAAAACCAGGAGACCTCGTCCGATTCGGACGATGAGCCGTGGTGGACGCGAGACGATCTGACCTATCACAATGGTCGGCTTCAATTGGGGGAATGCGACCTGCAAAGCCTGGCCGCGCGCATTGGCACCCCAACTTATGTCATTCGCGCACCGCGCGTTGTTGAAAAACTCAAACAGATCCATGCAGCCCTTGATGGGGCGGGTGTTCGGCACCGGATCTATTATGCCATCAAAGCCAATCGCACATCACAATTGCTGACCTATCTGGCCAGTCAGGGCCTTTGCGGAGCCGATGTCTGTTCACCTGAAGAAATGCGTCACGCGTTCTCATGTGGTTTTCCGGAAAAGAATATTTCCTTCACAGGCACGTCTCTCAGTGCGGCGGATGTGGCAACGATTTCGAAATTCGAAGAGTTGTCGTTTAATCCGGACTCGCTCAGTGCCTTGCGCCAGTTCGGCAAGATTGCGCCGGGGCGCGAAGTCGGCATCCGGATCAATCCGGATATCGGTATCGGATATTCCGGCAATGATATGCTGCAATATAGCGGGAATGAGGCCACGAAATTCGGCATCTATCTCGACCGGCTGCCTGAAGCGCTCGAGATTGCCCGTGAATATGATCTGAAAATCGTTCGGCTCCATTTCCACGCAGGCTGCGGCTATCTGGATCGCGAACTCGGGCAACTTGCCAATGTGCTCAAGGCCAGCAAGGCGTTCATCGAACAGCTGCCAGATGTCCAGGAAATCAATATTGGCGGTGGCCTTGGCGTTCCTCATTGCAGTAGCGACAAAAAGCTGGACCTGGACCTCTGGGCCAGTGTGATTGCGGACGCGTTCAGCGGTCTCGATCTGACGGTTGCCGTAGAGCCCGGCGATTTTCTGGTGAAAGATTCAGGCGTTCTGCTGACGAGCGTTACCTATCAGGAGCGGCGGAAAAACGTCGAATTTCTGGGGCTTGATGCGGGGTTCAACCTCGCCATGGAGCCAGCCTTCTATGATTTGCCATGTGAGCCTGTCGCGACCATTCCGCGTCCGGGGGAATGGAAAAACTACACCCTTGTTGGAAACGTGAATGAAGCGCTCGACAAATGGGCGATTGATCATCCGATGCCGCCACCTGAGGAAGGGGACGTCATCACGCTGATTAACGCCGGCGGCTATGCGGCGTCCATGCGCTCAAACCATTGTCTGCGCGGAGATGTTCGGGAAGTGATCCTCCTCGATTGATCAACCGGATTGCCAATTTCCTTCCAGCCTAATTCTCCAATTCAAAAGGAATAAGTTTCAATGTCCGATGCCATCGACAAAAGTCGCGCCAAAGAAGATGGAGCCTTGTCGCCGGAACGGCCTGAGTTTGCCTTTGACCCGACCGACCCCTGGACCATCACCTTCCAGAAGGGCTTGGAAGCAGCAGGTCTGGAAGGAAAAAACGTCTATGAGGTCGGCGTCGGGACAGGCACCAATGTCGCGTTTCTGCTCCGCATGTGTAAGGCCAAAACGGTCTATGGCAGCGATCTGGATGCGCGTCTGCCAGACCTTGCTGAGCGGAATGTCCGTGAGTTGGTGCCACAGGAATCGAGCCGGTTTCACCCGATTAAAGGCTCTGTCAGTCTGATAGACAATCCCGACGCGCTTGAGGCGATCTCGAAAACGGATGCCGTCATTGCGTGTCTGCCGCAAGTCGGTGATCCGAATGATGACAAGTTGACGGCGTTTCGCGAGGCGCAGAAGGCAACTCTGGCGCAAGGCACGGGCGGCGGAAACCCCGCAGAAGACCACGTGGCGCACTATTACCCTTGGGCGATGTTCGACGAGTATCCTTATAATTCAGTGGGTCTTGGCCTGAATGAAGCGCTTCTCCGCCGTCTGAAAGAGAAGGCTCCGAACGCCGAAGTGATCATGAATTTCGGAGCCCGGATCGGGACGGACATTCTGTTCGAATTTTTTAGATCAAACGGGTATGAGCCTCAGAAGCTCTCTTCCATGGTCGTTCACCAGCATGCAGGGACAGACATTTCCTTCTTCGTTGCGCTGGAACGGTCGCTGAAGGGCACAGGCGTTGAGAATGAATTCACGGCAATTTTCTACGCCGATCCAGATGGAAAGCAGAAACTCTCGGCCTGTGAGGCGCAAGAGCTGATCGATAAGGACCCGAAGACCAAGCTCTATCACGAAGTCTGCACCATTCGCGGTAAGCCTGTCACTGAGTGATCCGCAAGGGGGAGGGCGCCTGAAACGCGCCCTCAGCCTCTGATCTCAATATGCAATCATCACATGCCGGACGACCGTGTAATCCTCCAGGGAATACATGGAGAGGTCTTTGCCGTATCCGGACTGGTTAAGCCCGCCATGCGGTAATTCATTGGTCATGACGAAATGGGTGTTCACCCAGGTCGTGCCGTAGCGGAGATCCTCCGCAGCGCGCATGGCTTTGTTGACATCAGAGGTCCAGACTGACGCCGCCAGGCCATAGGGCGTGTCATTCGCCCAGTCGAGCACCGGATCGTCTGTGCTAAACCGGGTGACGGACACGACCGGTCCGAACACTTCCTTCTGCACAATTTCATCCTCCTGAAGGGCGCCGGCCAGAACGGTCGGTTTGTAGTAAAAGCCGGGGCCATCGGGGGCGCTGCCACCTGTGACGGCTTCGATATGCGGCTGACCCTTCGCGCGATCGACAAATCCGGCGACACGGTCGCGATGCACTTCAGAAATCAGAGGCGGGATTTCATTCTGCGTGTCGTCATCATGATTGTAGATGATGCTGTCGGCGGCGGAGGCGAGATCTGCGACGAATTTTTCATATATGCCATCGGCTGCGTAGATGCGGCAGGCCGCTGTGCAATCCTGTCCGGCATTGTAAAAGCTGTGCGATTTGAGACCCTCGACGACGGCTTTGAGATCGGCATCATCATACACCACCACCGGGGCTTTGCCGCCAAGTTCAAGATGGGTGCGCTTGATATTGGTCTGGGCCGCTTCGATCGCCTTTTTGCCGGTGCCAATCGACCCGGTGATCGAAATCATGTCGACTTCCGGGTGGTTGATGAGGGCGCTACCAACGCTGGCGCCCCGGCCAACGACCACATTCACTACGCCCTCCGGCAGGACCTCGCTGAGTATCCTGCCAAACGCAAGCGCGGTCATGGGCGTGCCCTCTGACGGCTTGAGGACCACGGTATTGCCGCCAGCAAGCGCAGGCGCGAGCTTCCAGGCCATCATCATCAGCGGGTAATTCCAGGGCGCAATCGAGGCGACGACACCAATCGCATCGCGCCGCACCATGCTGGTGTGACCTTCCAGATAATTGCCTGCCAACATGCCCCGCATATTGCGAATGGCAGACGCATAGAACCGGAAACAATCGGCCGTATAGGGAATTTCCATCGTGCGCATTTCGCTGATGGGTTTGCCACAGTTCAGGGCTTCGAGCTGGCTGAGCTCTTCCAGATTGGCTTCCATTGCATCTGCGATTTTCAGCAGATACTCCGACCGCTCTCCCGGTGTAGTTTTTGACCAGCTGTTAAAGGCTTTGCGTGCGGCCATGACCGCGCGGTTTATCTGGTCGGGATTCGCTTCCGGCTGGGTGTAAATGGTTTTGCCAGTCCGTGGGTTGATCACCGCCTCTTCTGTTTCCGTTCCGGCTTCGAAATTGCTTCCGATCAGCATCCGGGTTTCCATATGAGGCCTCCTGATTTTGCATCAACTTTCGTCATCTTGGGTATGTAACCAACATGCCCGGCAAAAGGATGCAATCGACCTTGTCAGGAGAGTGAGGGTGATTGACGCGATGATTGCGTCTTGGTCAGCGTTGGTGGTGCACTTAATGGTGAGCTGGGGAGACTTTTGTCGTTTCGATCCCTTGAGTGACCGATTTCAATGTCCGGACGAGCACGCCAGGGCTGACTGGTTTGGTCAGAAGATAGTCGGCGCCGTTCGTCACCGCCTGCATCCGCCGAAAACGATCGCGATAGCTGGTGAAAAACACGAAAGGCGTGGTGCTGGCACACCCTGCCGTGTCGGCTCTCACAAGCTGAAGCAAATCATAGCCGGACAGAGTTGGCATTTCCCAATCCGCCAATATGATGTCTGGCGAGAGCGTTTTGAGTGCCGGCAGAAGATCGAGCGCGGACGCAAAACTGGAAATTTCGGTTGCACCGAGCGCTTGAAGAGTCTCACTCACGATCGCCCGCACATGTTCGTCGTCATCAATCACGACCAGCTTGCGATCCCGCAGAAAGTCATCAGCCATCTCGTCGCTTGTCTGAGCTTTCAGGGTTTCCGGCTCCAGTAAGCCGCGCTGAATGAGGCGCGAATCATCCGGGGTCGGCGGAGGGGTCGAGGCGACGAAATCAGCGATCTTGCGCGCAGCCTTTTCGAGTTCCGTCGCAAAATCGCGTCGACCGAATAGCAGAACGTCATCCATGCGGCTTTCAATCCGGGACAGGCCTTTCGCAATCTCTCGAAACCCAAGACAACTTGCCGCTCCCGACATACGATGCACTTCCTGATGTAACTGCTTAAGGACGTGGGACGGCTTGGTTTCGTTGAGTTCAGCTGACCGTACCAGGCCCATCAGTCTTACGGTTTCGTTCGGGAAGTTTGAGCAATAAGATGAGATAACCGTTTCAAGTTTTCTCTCCATTTTTTCCTCCGCTCAGGCTAGTTCAGAGCATATCCGGGGCCCGTATCCGTGCCTTTGATATACCGCGGCATGCCCTGCTTGTTCAGGCGGAATTTCTTCTCAACCAGCTGGAGTGCCGTCTCGACTATCACATTGGGCATGACGGGTTTGGCGATCAGCTTGTTGACGCCCGCCTTGTTGGCTTTGGCGATATCATGGCGACTTTTCAAGGATGTGAAAAGCATGATGATTACGTCTTTATCGAGCGGCGTTTTCCCGGCACGAACTTCTTTTGTGAGTGCCAGACCGGTGACCGGCTTCATGAGCCAGTCCGTAATGATCAGGGTTGGTTTGAAGTCAGGAATGAGGTCGAGCACTTCCTGTCCATTGCAGGCCAGTTTGATCTGCTCTGCCCCGTGCGCTTCCAGCGTACCCCCTACCAGGGAGCGGAGATGGTGATCATCATCTGCAAACAAGATGCGTTCGCGTGCCAGAAGCCTCGCCTTTGCTGCATAAACATCCGGACCGTCAGAGGTGAGGGATTCAGCATTGTTCAGTTCTTCGAGTTCCCGTGACCGGTTGAGAAGCGTGGACCGCGATGGGCGGACCTGAAGACTGGAATGACTGAGCTGACGCAGGCGTGATGTCAGCTCTTCGACAAACTGATCAAAATCAACCGGGAAGTTTGCAGGCACATCATTCAGGTCGTCACGAAGCGCCTGGATGTCCTTTGCTGCGATCTTGAAGCCCATACAGCTTGCCGTTCCATACATGCGATGGAGTTCCTCCAACACATGGCTGATGAGAGCGGACTGATTGGCTTTCTCGTGCGCCATCCCTTCGATCAATTGTATTTCTTCAGCGATCTGACGCGGATAATCCTGGCAAAAACGGGTCACCACGGATTCGAGTAGCGTGTTTTCAAATTTCATTTTGAGCCCCATTCAGGTAGCAGAAACTCAAACTAGCGCGTTCAGGTTAATTAACAAAAAAAGCGAAAATAAAAAGAGTCTCCGGCGCAAAAGCAAATTTTAATTATGAAACAATGACCAGAATCAGTAGAAATAATAGAGAAATGAGTTTTTGAATAGGTTTATCGTTTATTTCAGTTTTGTTTTTGTTAACTTTTAGAAACAACCGTTTAAGGAGCCTTCGGTAGAGTCGGGCGAAATTAACACCTTTCTGGGTGACGCGTAATGCCAGTGCCAACTTCGAATATTCAGTCCCTGAGGCTCAGGATCATCGTCCTTGCCTGGGTTGTGGCTATAATCTCGGCGCTTGCGGTTTTGGTGTCTTTTGAACTTGGACGGCAGGCTGAGGACAGAGGGTTTGAACAGGCTAACAAAGCGCTCACCGCTGAAGCGCGGTTGATCAGCAAAGGGCTTGAAGACGTTTTTTCGGACCTTGCCCAGGACGTTTCCATTCTTTCCGGAAATCCCGACGTAAAGGCAATTTTGCAAAACCACAGTTCGGGAGACGATTATCGCGCGAATGCGGATGATCTGGCATTGCTGGTTCGTCCCTTCCTCCAGGCAAGGCCTGAATACACCCAGGTGCGCGTAGTGAGTTTTGCTGGCAGTGGGCCGGAGCTATTCCGGATGAACCAGACCAATGGCGAGGTAGAGCGTGTTGCGGAGGCAGCGCTGCAGGAGAAGGGAGGTGAACCCTATATGGCGCGCGCAGCCCAGATGGTGGCAAGCGCACCGGTCTTCTCTGAGGTGACGCTGAACCGGGAATACGGAGAGGTTGATCCGACCGAAACGCCGACCATTCGTTCCATGCTGCCCATTATGGCCGCCGACGGTAATCCTGTGGGTGTCGTCATCATCAATGCTGATTACCCGGCCATGATCCAGTCCATTCTTATGGTGTCGTTATTGGAGTTTGATGTTTTCGTCATCGATCCTCAGGGAAATACCTTTAGCGTTGATCGTCAGAATCCTGTGCCGGAATTTAAATTCGGATACGAGGCTGGCGCAGAAACTCGAAATTTGTTGGAGACCGCTGCAGATTTTCCTCCTGAATTCCCCGTCAGCATCGATGACGACGTACTGTACAAATTTCCGATCAACATTTCTCCGATTGCAGGGGATTTCGAACTCAACATTCTGCTCCGTGTCGAGCAGCAACTTCTCAAAGGTGGTCTCTATACCGGTCAATTGATCCTTCTGTTACTGGTCATTTCGGTCTGCGTCATCGGGGCTGCCGCTTTTGCAACGCGCTTTACCCAACCCTTGAAAGGGGTGACGGAATCGATCCGGCAATACACACGAACCAAGCGTGCGGCGGATCTGATTTTGCCGGTCAGTCGACGGGATGAATTGGGCGAGTTGTCCCGCGCTTTCATGAACCTTCTCAGAGAGATGAAGGATTCAGACGTCAAAGCCGATAACGTCATTCAACACACGGTCGACGGCGTAATCGTAATCAATGGCAAAGGCGCCATTGAGGTGTTCAATCCGGCCTGCGAAAAACTGTTCGGCTATTCGGCTGAAGAGGTCATTGGGCAGAATGTTAGCATGCTGATGACCGAAGAACACCGCCACACCCATGACGGTTATTTGCAGAATTATGTGAAGACGGGCGACGCAAGAATCATCGGCATTGGCCGGGAGGTGATGGCAAGGAAAAAGTCCGGAGAGGTGTTTGCGCTCGATTTGTCGGTTAGTGAATTTGTCCAGAGGGGTGAGCGGTCATATTGCGGAATTGTCCGCGACCTGACGCAGCGCAATGAAGCCCGGCACGTGATCCAACATCAGAAGGAAACGCTCGAATTCGCGCTCCAGAGCGGAGATCTCGGCTTATGGGACTGGGACCGAAGCAAAGGATATGTCGACTATTCGGACCGGTCTGCGGCGATGATCGGTTATCGGCGCGAGGAGCTGAGGCACGATTTTTCTGTCTGGGAAAGCCTGATTCATCCCGACGACTTCCCCAGAGCAAGTGAGCTGATGAACCAGTTCGTCACCGACCAGACTCGCAAATATAAAATTGAATTTCGAATGCGGCATAAGCTCGGGCATTGGGTCTGGGTTCAGGCGCGTGGCAAAGTGTTCCAGCGCGATGCAGAGGGACGCCCGGTTCGAATTGTTGGTGTTCACCAGGACATCTCAGAACGCAAACGAATGGAAATCATGAAGGATGAGTTCGTCTCGACCGTGAACCACGAACTCCGCACACCGCTGACATCGATCTTTGGCTCCCTGGATATGCTTCAAAGGCTTTGTGCGGGTCAGTTGGATGCCAAGAGACAGCGATTGATTGAGCTCGCCTATGAGGGATGTGCAAGGCTGAACAGGCTGGTGAATGACATTCTGGATCTCGAGAAAATCGAGGCTGGCAAGATTGAGTATCATCTTGAGCGGGTCAATTTCGACGAACTGGTCACGGTTGTCGTTAATCGTCATCAAGCCATGGCGGATCGCTTTATGGTGAATTTCGACCTGGAAACCAACGCCGCCGGGGTCAATGTTAATGTCGATCCTGACCGCTTTAATCAGGCCTTGGTCAATCTGCTGTCCAACGCCTCTAAATTTTCTCCGGAAGGAGACACGGTCGTCATACGCACGAAGATCCTGTCGACAGGCTCTGTCCGCGTTCTTGTTGAGGATCACGGCCCCGGTATTCCGGACGCATTCCGCCCCAAGATATTTGAGAAATTCGCTCAGGCTGACAGTTCGAGCAAACGCAAGGCTCAGGGGACCGGACTCGGCCTGAGCATTACCAAATCCATTATCGAAGCTTTCCATGGCCAGGTCAGCTTCGAAACAGAAATCGGGAATGGCAGTACTTTCTATTTCGACCTTCCGATCTGCCATCCGAAAAAAGCGCCTGCTGATGACGACCTGACGTTCGCATTGGGTGTCACGGAGGTGGATCAGAAGGAGGAAGTTTGATGACGCGAGAATTGAAAAAAATACTTTACTTGGAAGACGACGCTCACATTGCCGAAATCGCCATGTTGGCGATGTCAGAATTTTCAGACTTTGAAGTCGTTCACTTTGATTGTGGTGCCGATGCAGTTGAGAATTTTCAGGCGGTGGATCCGGACCTTGTGCTATTGGATGTGATGGTGCCGGATATGGATGGCGTGGAGACACTTGCCGCTATTCGCCTTCAGACAGGTGGCTGGGAGATCCCCGCCGTGTTCATGACCGCCAAAGCGCAGCTGCACGAGCAGAAGCAATATCTTGAAGCCGGCGCGATCAGCGTCATTGTGAAACCGTTTGACGCCTTTAGCCTCGCGGAAAGACTGCAGAATGTCTGGGACGATCATTTCGGCGTCGCGTCGCACCCATCTGAAATAAATGCTACGGAATCGGCCTGATATGACAGCGCTCAACTCGAGGTCTGAGGCTATTATCGCCCGATATTGTGCGCATTTGCCCAAGGAATTTGAAACACTCATCACCCTCCTGGAGGGGGCGAATGTTGAGCTTCAGCGTAGCAGCGGCGCAGTTCATCAGTTGAATCAGGAATTACACCGCATGAGCGGAGCTGCGCTGTGTATGGGGTTTCCGTTTCTGGGAAGTGAGCTGGAAAAAGCGTTTCGCCTGGTTCAGGATCTGCGCCTGAATGGCGTGTCCGATCCGGAGCGTGTGCTGAAATCGATCGCCAGCAAAATTTATGCGCTCGCACGTCTGAAAGAACAGGTGACACCAGATAACTCCCTGCTCATGCGGAAGGTCATCAATCCGGTGACGGCTATGCAGGCACCGTCCAGGCGTCGGTTGGAGTATCTGCAGGAAATTCTCGCAGAAGAACGCATTATTTTTGCAGATGACGATGTCTCGATCCGAATGCTGATGCGCGAAATTCTGGTCTCTCTTGGCGTGTTAAATGTCGCGACGGTTTCGAGCGGTGAGGAGTTTCTTGATATGTGCTCAGCATTCAAGCCAACGCTTGTGATCACTGACTGGCATATGAAGCCCATTAACGGTCTTGAGCTGCTGGAACGCATTCGTTTCGGGCGCTCAAATCTGTCACCTGATACCAAAGTCATTTTCTTGACGTCAAAAGGCACGCTGGCCCATGTGCAACAACCCGTGGCGGCAGGGTGCGACCATTTTCTAGTGAAACCGTTTTCGCGTCGATTGGTCGAGCGGGCTCTGCTTAATGTGACGGAATATTCCGCTGCGGCCGGAGCAGACGCTGAAGAGCACGAGATCAAGCGTACAGCGTGACGCCGCTAATCTTGGTCCCATGTCAGGCTGGCGGAAATACCACGCGCCGGGATCTCGATTATTTGAGACCCCATTTTTGCTTCAGCGTATCGCGCACGGGTGACCGTGACGAGAGATCGTCGAACATGTGAGGCAATGCCTCTCCGAGCAACACATGCCGCCACCATGCCGTCGACATGTGCAGGGTTTTGATCGAGTAGAAGATTCTGGACAAATCATCCAATTTGCCCGACGCCGCGTCCATCTCGTAGAAATAGTTACCGCTAGATTTCAGGCTGGAGCAGTCTTTTTTGAAATACTTTGCCTCGACGCTGACCCCTGAGCACAAGCTGGTGACATGAAGGATCGAGTCTGACAGCATCAGATCGTAGATGTTGTCTGAGATGAAACGAATTTTTGAGGCACCTGAGAGAAACTTGATCATGTCATGATCATTTCTCACGAGAGGGTGACGTTTATAGTAAACGTTCTCATATTTTTCCAGGATCTCGCCTAACTGATCCGAGTAATCAGCCAGACCGACAAATCTTCCAGACTCAATGGAGACGCGGTCACCGAGCGTCTGACCTGCAATCAAGGCACCTGGTTTCAAATCCACGGTTTCGACAGGATTGAGCGACGGAAACATCGCGGCTTCCACAAAATGCTGATCTTCGGTTTGGCAAAATGTGGCGAGGCGTTCGGCGCATTCTTTCACATTTGTCCGAATTCCAAGGATCAGTTCCGAGCCAAATCTGACCGGGTGGAAGGTGATGTCGAAATAAGGCGTGCCAATGCGGTCAAGCAGATTGAGGAATACTTCCGGCAACTCAACACTGGCAACCAAAGTATTCTCAAAATGCGGCATCACATAGCTTGCCGCAGCCTCAGGCAGCTCCTCGGCGCCAAAAACCCGGGCCCAGTTGTCAGCGGATGGAATGGTGCCATAACCCAAGAGGGAATAGAAATAATTGATGTCGAAGCCATCGCTTGGAAGGCTACGAAGTATTCTGCCCGGAACACCAAGCGCCCGCGTCAGCTGAACACCCCACAGACGTTCCAGCCAGCCAATATTGACGTTCTGGTTAGGGCCGTGGGAGTTATAGCCGGTCCGAATAATGTCACCGGTAAAAACGACAGATCTGACCTGGTCCAATGAAATCTGATTAGGCATTATTTGACCTCAGCCTGGTGGATCGTCTCCAAGCAGACTTTCCAATAAATGGTGTCAAATAAGACTTGGAAATAGTGTTCAGCACTCAAACTGGACTTCAGATAATTGGTCGCACGGTCACCGAGCTTTGTGCGGTTCTCCTCAAGCTCGAGCAGCAGCATGGCAGCACAGAAATCAGCAGCCGTGTCTGCCAGGAGAAATGCGGTATTATTGCCGTTTTCCAAACCTTCTGCACCACAGCGCGTTGTCACAAGTGGGAGGCCGTAGGACAGCGCTTCAAAGCGCAAATGTTGGAGGGCATGCCAGTAGCTTATAGTTCCATTGATCTTGTGGCCGTTGAGGGAATTTCAGCTTGAAAGGTGGGGGGTTTTTGCTAGTGTCGTGCGACTCTTGAAACTTGACGAGGATAGCTGATGAGCAGGACCTATGTGATGCTGGCGAAACAACGTTCTGGCACCAGAGCCTTTGGGCACATGATCAAACAGCATCCTAACGTTGTTTATTTGAGCGAGGTTTTTCACAAGAATGCTCAACAAGGCGAATTTGGCTTTTTTAATTTTGCGTTTGAAGAAGTAAAACGACAACCAGAACTAATGTATCCAGATCGCAAGGTTGAAATACTAGACCGTTACTTGAATTATTATCAGGAAAAAAACCCAAGTCCAAAACGAATCGTTTTGGATGTTAAATATAATCAAACACATCACTTTGATCATTACATTCAGGAACGATGGGTTGATATGCCAATCTTCCTCCGGCGAATTATGAGTCTGAAAATTCCTGTTATTCACATTTGTCGTCGAAATTGCCTTGCCACATATTTATCTGTTGAAAGAGCAAAGCAAAGTGGAATTTGGCACACTAAAGCTGGTGAGGTTCAGACCGATACTTTTGTCGTGGATACTGATGATATGGTGCGCGAGATAAATGCTCGACAGCAGGAGATGGACGTGTTTTCGCGCTGGCTTAGCAACTATCCGCATGTTCTCACTTTAGATTACGAGAAGATGTATGAAGATGGTGTTCCAGAAAAAGGGATGGTCGAGCAAGTATCTAGCTTTCTGGAGCTAAAAAACCCCATCGTTCCGGAAACTGACATTTCTAGACAAAGTACGGGTGCATATGAGAAAGAAGTTGAGAACTGGGAGGAAGTGAAGTCAGCTCTGATCGAGAATGGTCTCGCAAAATTTTTGTGAATGAAACTTGAAACTTTACAAAGCGATACGCTTCCCGGTCATCTCAAAGTCGGTGCTACCGGGAAACTGTAACTTAGTTTCCTCTCATGACTGAAAAGTCAAGCAACCCTCACGACAGACTTTTTCTTCGGCATCCTACCAGCAGGATGAAGCCTGTAAAACGGCCAATAGTCGTGCAATTATTTCGTACTTTTCCTGAATATTTTAAAACTATTCAGAGCGCTGCGCGCTATTGTCAGAATATATACGTTCCGAAATCCAAAAAATGGATGTACCCGTTGAGTGGCAAGGCGGGTTCGACATTTATGCTGAACCTGCTTTATGAAATGGAGTTTGGTCATCCATTCACGGCGCAGTTAAAAACAAGCGCTAACCAGCACTCTGGATTTGCTATTTTCCAGCTCGCTAATGCAGGTGTTTTTTCCCGACTGATTGATTTGGACATCGGATTGGAAGAGTTTCAGTCCCTGGCAGCGACAAGAATAGCGACTGTTCGAAATCCTTATACTCGGGCATTGTCGTCGTTTAAATATCTCTGTCGAAGTCATGTCGCTGGGGATCAGCGTTTCTTTTCTGAGCGAGCCAGGCTGTCAGCCTTAACTTCGTTTGACTGGAACCTTGATCCAAACACTGAACTTGGGTTCTATTTGTTCTTAAAATACGTTTTCGCGATCCAGCAATTAAACGATCCAGTGCTTGTTGATGCCCACTGGCTTCCTTTGGTCGACCATATTCAGCCAGAGATCCTGAAGCCAACACTTGTAGGAAAAGTTGAGCATTTTTCTGCTTTTGCGAAGGATGTCGCCAAACATCTGGGGAAGAGTCTTGATGAGAATCGATACGAAGCGCTGCCGAAGAATACTCTCAACAATAATATCGCAAATAAAGAAATGATGGAGCGGCCAGAGTATTATTCACTGCGGAATATCGGATTAATTCAGGGTATCTACAGTGCAGATTTTGAGGCTTTTGAGTATAGCTTAGAAATACCTGAAAATTAATTAGAGGGCGCGCTCCTCTGTATGAAGATGGAGGCGATTTGCCAGGTCACTGGTCCTCAAAATTCAAATATTTTCTCGCCCAAAGGTTTCTGCCACAAACATTTTGAATGTTTAGCAGCAGCAGACCATTTTCCTTTGGCGATTCCGGACAGTTGATAATCATAGGAGACGAGAAAACTTGTTCAAAAGCAGAGTCTTACGCAATCTGAAAACTTAAGACAAATTACATGGCTCCGCTAATATCAAAGTATCCCCAGTCATTTTTAAGAGAGTATCGAAGCCTGTTCCTGCCGATGAAACCGCGCTGGGGCGAGTTTTTATCACCTTCAGTCAAAGCTGCCTTCCAGAATGAACTCCAGAAATACTCATGCGCTAGGGGAACGTACGCGTCAGGAGAATCGGACTCCGGCCAAAAACGCATTGGATATTCAGCAAGGTGAACACCATCTATACCAAAGTATTTTGCTTCAACAGATACGCTGGATGCCACAGAGATTACAGTCTTCAGATGCCCTGAAGAAAGTAATCGGTAAAAATTAATGTCAGTTGGAATAACCTGATCAAACCTCACGCCTGACCGGTAAATTCCAAAGTCTCCATCACCAAGAGGGTGAGCTTTGAACAAAAATGAACAGCCGCCCAACTGTTTGGTCATTGCGGCGGATACTTTTGGGGCAGCAAGGTTAAGAAAGGTCCCGTTCTTAATCAGGACCTTGTCATCGTTAGTCTGGCCAAAAACAGCAATGTCTATATCGTCGGGATTATCCTGTTTTCCCTTCATAAGGCACGCTTTGATATTAGAAGCTTCGATGTAAAATAATTCTGGATCGAGCAAGAACGGTTTGAAGCGTTCTGTAATCTCGGGTGTCGAACCCCTAAACGCTAAGCAAATATCTTCCAGATATCGAACAGGGTGAAGAACGACATCGATGTAAGGAATTCCCAATCGTGACAAACACGCAAGAATAAGTGAATTGCCTTCGAAGTTGATAACAAAATCATAGTCACCAAAGGCGGCAACCACCTGTTGGAGTAGGGCGTCAGTTGGTTCTAAATCGTAGATTTTAGCCCAATTCTCAATGCTTGTATTCTCTCCCATCGCGTCAAAAGCAGACCACACGTCGAAGCTGCTAGGATCGCCAATTACAATCCCGGGCGGCTCTCCAGTAGCAATTTTAATGGGATGTGAAACAAGGGTGTGAAACCACTTGATATTACCATTCTGACGAGATGCATTTCCTCCATGAGGAAATGGACGAAGTATATCACCCGTTACTACAGTCTTCATGATAGTGCCTCTATCGATGAAGCGATATAACTCGCAAGTTCCCGAGTTTCACGCCCGCTGTAATTTCGATCAATGAAAGGCTCGCATTCAGAGGCAAGCTGAAGTCTAGAATCAAGATCTGTAATCAATCGCGACAAGCCCTCCGAAAATTCAGCTCTCGTCGATGCAACTATGAACGGATCATGGTCGGTACGACGAATGCCTCGGACTGCTTCGGGTGTACACACAGATGGTAAGCCATTTGCCGCGTATTCGACTGTCTTGATTTTCAGCCCGCCGCCGTAAAAGACCGGGTTTATCGCAATGTCAGCATTATCGTAAATTTCAAGTAATCGTTCAGTCGTTACTCTTCCATGCAGGTTGACAGATTTGTCATTCTTCGGAAGCGATTTGCAAACATCTCCACAAACCTCGACAGATATACCTTCTCTTCTGACCAAGGGCCAAATTTGAGACAAAAACCAGCGAAATCCATCGGCGTTCATTGGGCTATTTCCGCCGACCATCACTATCGACTTAACCTTGTTCCGATGAGTTTTGGCTCGATATTCCATGCTAAACGGGACATATAAAGCTCTGTCTTCGCCCAACGCCGATTTGATAAATCCGATATCCTCGGCCTGGATCGCTACAACAGTGTTGAACTCATTAAATCTTTCTAACTCTTCGTGCTCAGTCATTTCGATAAAGTGTTTTCGAGAAAACCTCCGAAAAGTCTTTGTTCGGGCAGAAAAAAGATCATGAGAGTCCAGTATCTTGATTTGCGGAGCGTTAGGAATGTGAGCGTACTCATCTAGTTTCAAATACTCGTATATTCCCACCAAAGGCTTGTGCTTCTGGCAAAATTTCCCAAAAGCTTCGAGATTAGACTTGCTCTTGTCTTTCGAACTAGGAGTTTTTTTTGAGGTCTGAAGGTCTGGATCAGAAGAAGAACTAATATGATACGGAATATCAGGCTTTTTATAGGATCCGTCTTTATCGATGAAAAAGACCCCTAAGCTGAACTGAGATGAAAGAAAGTGAGCTAACTCATAAACTCGCGCTTCGCTTCCGATTGATCTATTCCAAAAAGCGACGTCCGTCACCAAAACAAGTTGCACAATACCACCTCTATTTCTTCGTGATGGTCAAGCTGTGAAACGCTACGCCGATCTGGCGTTTGTCGAAGTTTGGGACGGTCGCTGGGGATTTCATGTCAATTACGCGAATACTTAGAACGACGTACTGATTTTCTTCAGTTTCCGGAAGGACTACCGTTGCGTTCCAAAGGCCCTTTTCAGAACTTGGCGTTAAAAGGAAGCGACGTCGCCCTATTGTGAACTCAACCTCGGAAGCCAGATCGATCCACGGTGGCGTATTCAACCTCATAGAGAATTGCAGCTTGCCTCCCTTTAAGTTAGGTATCACCAGCGTGGACGTATTGCCGGGGCCTGACCAACGCCACTTTCGATCTGCTTTGGCCTCAATCGGATGCCAATTGGCACCAATCATCTTATCGGACGCGACCAGAGTAAATTTACTCAAATCACCCGGGTCCGCTTCCATCTTCTCACTATAATGAAGTGGGTCGACCGCAAGAATTCTATGCAACGGCGCCTTGTTGACGTTTAACTGCCGATCCATCAACCAGACTAAGGCACTTAAGTCCGCAATTTTTTTATCCTGAAGCTCAAGCCTTTTGTGCAGAGAGTCCAAAAACTCTTTATCGTCAAACTTCTTTGGCGTGGGTATTTTATTTCCTTGAGAAAGGTTTGAAAGGACGGAATCACTGACAAGCTTGAACAGCAATGCATCGTGACTTTCGCTTTCTGAGGATTCAGAATTTAAAGCCGATTCGATAGAAATTCGCCCAAACCTGCTATCAGCCGATTGATCTGACGTTTGCTCGTTGTCGACGACTTTTGAGTCACCCTTCAGCTCTCCCGATAGATCCTTCGTTTCCGTCGATTCTTTGTTATCGTCTCGAGCATCATCCATAAAAACGTCTCCAACTTACAAATTTGAGTACGACCCACTGGAGAAGCCAGAGAAATTTTCGACTCAAACGAGATTTCGTTCAAATTTTTCTCGGCAATGTGCCCCCATATACCGCCGCAAGTGATGTTATCTGTGGCTAATGTAGTCAAGCGTTTTTTCTGAGAAATTAGTGATGTTCTTCGATCAAGAAGATCAGCGAAACGCCCGGTCGTTCCTTCAGCCGAAAACTGACAATCATCTTCCCCTCATTTGGAATAAAGCTGTTAGAGTTCATAAACGACGAAAGATATATTTATTCCGAGGAACGATATCTTCTTGACGTCGATCAGCAAATGGAATCTCTGATCGAACGAACGATTTTAACTCATACCAGCCATCCACATCGCGGCGGATCATGTGCCAGGGAAACCTTTGGCGGTTGGGCGCGGCAAGCGCAAACAGATCTGTCCTGTACGACATTGCCTGACTGGCCCGGTGTTTGGCCGCGCGGCCGTGTTCAGACAGACCTATGCGTCAACGCGTTGTGAACGAGAGTTTTCACATCTCCATCTTGGCGGAAGCCTGCACGCTCGGCCGTCCGTGCTGACAGAGGAGGGTATCGCCCAAACGCAGCTTCCAGTTTCGCATCGCTTGTGTAGGTGACGAGGTCAGGGGCTGCACCGGTTTGATCTGCAATTTCGGAAACGAGAGTCTTCATGGAGATATGAAGCGCCGGCAGATTGAAAACACGCGGCCCGGTCAGCCGGGTTTCATCCAGATCCAGGGCGTGCAGGAGGCATGTCGAAATCTGCGCATTCGACATCAGCCAGAGTTCTGCTTCGGCGGACACCGGGGAGACAAAGTGTCGGTGGGAGTTCAGCGCATGAAACACATCGCTCATGAAGGCCGATTTGAGACCTGAGTTGCCGGAGGGGCGCGCGACTATTCCTGGTAACCGAATGGCGAGACCATCAAGGTCTCCGCGATGCGTCATGCCATCCAGATGCGCCTCCGTCATCTGCTTGTGAATTCCATAAATCAGCGTTGGCTGAGGTGTCGTTTCATCGGTGACGCCGTCTTTTGGGAGCGGATTGCCCAAGACCGCGATCGAGGAGGCGAACACGAAACGCGGCCTGTCCAGACACTCGGCTGCCCGTCGCATCAGAGTGGCGGAGCCGGCAACATTGACGTCAAATGAAAGGGAGGGGTCCGCTTCAGCGGCTCCACCCGGCAGGGCGGCCAGATGAATAATTGAAGCCACGTCGCGGGACAGTGCAGCATCCACCAGCGCGCGATCTGTCAAATCGCCCTCCAGCGCTGTCAGACCTGGTGAAGGTTGAAGCGCATGCAGAGAGCGGTCCAGCGCAATGACTTCAGATCCAGAGCTGAGCTAGCGTTGAACAGGGCAGCCCCAACGAATCCGCCGGCACCCGTTACCAATACAGCCAAGTGAACCTCCGATTATCGCGAGAGTTAGATGTTAAAACGTGTCCATGTCGTTTGCGATGATGACCTTGCCGCCAAATCTGGATTTGATCTGATCGACATAGGCCTGTTTTGACGCGTCGTCTTCTCGGCCAACAAAGTGTGTGACAATGACCCGCTCGACGGCCGATGCGACGGCCATATCGCCGACTTGCTGCGCGGTGATGTGGTGATCGCGCAAATGGCGTTCCATTCCATGCATCACGGCATCCGGAAAGGGTTCAGGGCGGGCGCGATTAACCGCTGCCATGTTGTTTACGGTCCAGTCGATATCCATCATTTCTGCCAGCAGGATATCTGCGCCTGAGGCAAGGGTCTCCACGCCGGTGGATGGGCCGGTGTCTCCGGTGTAGACGATTGACCTCTGCGGCAGATCAACTCGGTACGCATATGATTTGTAGAATTCTGCCTGCGGGCTTCCCGGAATGAAGCTGTAATGGGTATTTTCTGCGGCTGTCACCGTGAAGTCTGCGACGTCGAATGCGCCTGCTTCCGTCAGTTCAACAACACGGATCTGGCGCGCGGGTACTCGTGAATTCAGAAAGCGCCGACGCTTTTAAAACGACCATTTCCGAAATCGAAATGCTCGGTGGTGAGGCTGTCGCCCTGCCGTTCGACCTTGCAGATGGAGATGAAGTTCGCGAACTTGCTCGGGCGACCAAGAGTCTCGCGCCGTCCCTTGATATGGTGGTCTGCAATGCGGGTATCACGGGCGCAGGCATACGATTTGGCGATGACTGCTATGAGGATACGGTTTCACCGGTCTTCAATATCAATCTTCATCATTGCCGCATTCTTTGTGATGAGCTCCTTCCATACATGGCCGAGACGAGTGGAGCTGCCGCAGTATTGACCTCGAGACTTTCCGGCTTGCGCGGCAATGGAAATATAGGAGTTTACTCACTTACAAAGGCTGCAATAGCTCAGCTCGCCCGGGATATGGCGGTCAAGTTCGGACCACGCGGAGTTCGTATCAACGCCATTTCACCTGGATTGATTGCGACGGGCTGGGAAGCCAATATTCTGGCCAACCCCGAACTTGCCGCCAGACGCATGCAGATGACGCCTCTACGCCGCATTGGCCAGCCAAATGAAATCGCCAATCTGGCGGTCTTTCTGGCTTCAGACCTGGCGAGTTTCATTACCGGGCAAAACGTTGCGGCCGATGGCGGCACATCAATCACCGACGGAAGCTGACTACAACACGTCAGTCCGGCTCTTGAAGGCCCGACACCCGTCTTGAGACGCATAAACCCTCCCGCATACGTCAAATGACGCATGCGGGCCGGCATTGCCTCATGGAATGCAATCGGTCGAAACGACAACTCCGATTGAGGTAAACCATGTCCTATAGAACAATCATTGCTGCCACATGCGCCGGATTTCTCTTGGCTGCCTGCGGAGGCGGCGGCGAAGGCGGTACAGGGTTTGCCGACAACGCCGCAACATCCGGGGCCCGGGGGGATGAATGTCCGCCTGAACAGAAAGGTGACGGCCTGATGGTCAGTTCACGCTGGGATTTTGAGGACCTCTCACGGGCGCAGCATTGGCAGACTGAGATCCCGCCCTCCAGCTGTGCGGGGGCGCTGGGCGAGCTCATTCCTGACTTCCCAGATGGCTACGGTCTCATGCCGAACAACAAGCCCTATGTCATGAATAACCAGCAGGTCTATTTATTGGTCGCAGAAGTGCCGGATCAGCTGAAAAATGAGTATGGCGGTGCCTTCATACCCGAAAAACACTCCGGTCTTGGGATGGAGATCCTCCGCTTCACACCTGACGAGATGAGCAAGACAAGAAGCTGGATGGAAGGCAACACAGGCAGCTATCGGACGGCTGAAGTTGCCGGACAGGAAGTTTACCTCATGAGTGCTGTCGCCTTGGCGCGTCCGAACAAGCGAGACCGTATGGGCGGTGGGCTGGTTGCCTTTCTGGACGATAACATTGTCGTCAAACTGAGCCATCCTGAGGTCTATCGGCAAAATTCCGATGTTCTGAAGCCTGGAGGCATTGTCTACGAGACCATGAAAACTATCCTCGACAAATCAGGAGTTTGATTTCGTCACGGCGTTTGGGGATTGAATGAATCGAGACGAGGCTTTGGCAAGAGAAGCAGCAACTCAGGTTCTGGGTGGCCTATACGAAGCGCTGGCAGACTATTCGCAGTATGAAAGTCTGTTCCTGGCCTGGGATGAGTTTTTGGAGTCAGGCGGGATCGATGGGACCATGGAGATGGCCCCGGACTGGCAGGCCATGTTCCGGGACCATTTTTCTCGCGTCGGCAGCTATATTGACAAGGTCCAGCTGGATCACCGTGAAAGCCCTCTATCGTATGTTGAGCGGCAGGTCGTACCGTCGGCGGTTATTGATGGACGGCTTCAGATCATCGCCTCCAATTCGGCCTTTGAGCAGCTTATGGGGTCACCCTCAGATGACTCATGGAAACAGCTCATCATGGGAGAGATTATTCGTCCCGGGGATCGTGAGCGTTTGATCCGCCTGGCCATGTCGAAGGGCCCGACAGAGCCAAGCCTGTTCACTATGGACATCGACACGCTCGGCTCGAGTTTCGCTGTAGCGAAAAGAGCGGATCTTCTGGAAAGCTCCACAATGGACGGTGAGGCGCTGTTGTCGATCAAGCTTGTCCGGCCTGTCTGGACCATGGGACTCAATGCATTGTTGCAGTCCGCTTACAAGCTGACTGATGCAGAAGTCGAAATCCTGAAGGCATTGGTCGAAACGGGAAGTGTGCAGGCCATTGCTCAGAAGCGAGAACGATCCGTTCGAACGGTGCGCACGCAGCTTACTCAAATCTATTCAAAGCTTGGCGTAGAAAGCCAGACAGAATTGTCGCTGTTCATTGCGACCCTGGCCAATCTCATCGGCGAAGAGGTTCAGTCTGATGCGGAACCTTCCACAAGTTTTGGCGATGCCGACCAATTGTGGACTAGACTGGTAAAGCATAAAAACGGGCAGACTCAGTACATTGTGTATGGTGATCCGAATGGAGCGCCAGTGCTGTTTGTACAGCCAAGCAATCCGCCTGAAATGACCCCAGAGTTTCGGTCTCTCTGTCTCGATGCGGGGCTCAAGATTATTTCACCTTATAAGCCTGGCTCCGCAGACACGACACCGCGTTCGTCAAAGTTTGGTCCTGACCAGATGGGTGTGAATTTCGCGGATATCCTTGATAAGGAAGGGCATGAAACGGCTGTGTTTGCCGGTCAGAGTTCCGGCGGCGTTTATGCCCTCGAGATGGCGCAACATTTTCCTCATCGATGTCAGGGTGTGCTTCTTGTCGATACGGGAGTGCCCTTTCAGTCTCGCAAAGAGATGATGAGCATGCCGCGTTCCATGAGGCGGACCTTTGTTCCGGCCCGGTATTTTCCAGATGTACTTCCCGTGCCGCATCGGATTATTGCGGCCAATTTCCGAAGTTCGCCTGCAGGCGAAGCCCGCGTCGTTGACTATTTCTTCGAGGACAGCCCAGTCGATCGAGACCTGACACGAACTCAGAAGCGCTATTACGATATCACCCGCGATATCATTCGCTATTCGTTCGAAGACGTGGACCGTCTTGTTTCTGATGTGTGCCTTTGGGCGTCTGACTGGTCGCAAGTGTTGAAGCAGGTCTCTGAGCGGCACAAGACGGTGTTTTTGCAGGGAATGCAAAACACGCTGTTCCCGGCCGAGCGCGTCAGTCATCAGATCGACAAGGGATTGCGAGCGGAGCTGTTCGCCCCAAAGGAAGCCGGCCAATTATTGCTGTATACGCATCCAGCTGCATTTGTGGACGCTATTGAGGCCGTCATGAAGCGCGCCGGGAAAAATCCTTAGACGCTCGAGCCCCGAGCCCATCAGCAGAGGGGCCAAGCACGATTTTGCAGCCCTTACGTCATTTGTCGCATGTGCTCGTGGCGGCGTCCCGATAGCCTGAGGGTGAGTCAGAAAATGGAGAATCTGGATGAAGCGCGGACTTTTGCTGATTGCGGCGATCGCAGTCTCAATTCAATTGCCGTCTCAGGCACAGCTTGTGACCTCTGAGGATGAGAATGTCTCAATCCAGACGCCTCCGAGCAATGTCATCACCAAGGTGCCAGAAGAGGCAAATCCCGTGCAACAGCGGGTGATTGACCTCGCCGATGAGCGTCAGGAGAAGCTCTGCAAATCTCTCGAACCAAAAATCAATAGCTGGTGGTATCCCGGCTTCGACTGGAGTGTGCCTGCGCGATACGGCCATGACAAAGCCCACTATCCCGATGAGAATGGCGAGTTGACCGGTAATGGCATAATCGATCTGCCGAACACCGAAGACTATGTCATGAACAAGGTGAGTTCCTCCAATGACGAGGGTGATGCCTGTTCCTGCAAAATGAATGAGGAAGGCGTCTGCGAAGCACGTTTCCGGGTCAATTTTCGAATTGCCGGAGGCCGACCTGCCGATTGGTCGTCTGTTGCCTCGTCCTTACGTCAGGCGCGCGAGAGAAATGCCTGCTCCTATATTGATTTCCCGGACATGCCAGAACCGCAATATCGCTGGGTGATTGATGGGAAAACCACATTGGACGATGGCTCGGAAACAGCGTCCGCATGCCTGACCGAGGGTCATCACCCGGTTACACTTAAGGTGACGTATGAGGGCGAGACCAAGTCCGTAACCCGCCCGATCGAGATTATTGACCATGTCATCGTCAATCTGGGGGATAGCTATGGTGCCGGTGAAGGGGTTCCAGAGACCAATTATCGTCCTCAACTCATGGAGCGGATCGATGTCGACTGGGTTGAGGGCGTGCTCGATGAAAACAACGAAGAGGGCACCTTCTATACGGTCGACTGGACGAAAAACCATATGCAGGAAATTCCGTTTTTCGCGCAATGGGCCGACCCGGGTACTCCCATACCAATGCATGACAATACAGTGTTTGCCTATTCCGAGCTCAAGACTGAGAAAGCCCCTTATGACGGAAAGGATTACACTCTGATCACGTCAGAATGGAACAAGGTGACATACAAGGCCGACATCAACATGCCGAATTGGCCGGCCATCAAATCGGCGATTACTCGAAACCCGGAAGACCCACGCTACAAAGTCTTAATGGACCATCATCACGCGCACAGGTCGTCTGCGACTGGCGCATCTCAACTTGCGCTCCATCTTGAATATCATGATGATAAAAGCTCGGTCACTTTCATCAATCTGGCGGCGTCTGGCGCGACGATCGATAAGGGTTTGCTGGGCCCCTATAAGGGCGTGTTCGAGCTTAAAAGTGCGCAGAACATGGACACGTATCTGCCCCGTTATCAGGGGAAGATCGGGCTACGACCTCAATTTGACGAACTGGAAGACTTGCTTGGCACACGAACAGCCGACGATGTCTTCATTTCGGTGGGCGGCAATGATGTCGGGTTCGCAAACATAATTGCGATCTTTCTGTCGGCCTGGGACGGCGATTCCCAGGAAGTAGACAGAGGGACAGGCGGTGGCCTTTCCTGGCTCGGGATCGACAACTCTGTCGCCAATATGCTCAAGAATTTTTATGATGGTCAGTGGACGAAGAATGACTTTGGCCTGAGCCTCCAGACGGTATTCGTCGATGATTTTACGGAAGATCAGGCCGGACTTGATCGACTGGAGGAAAAGTACAACGCTGTCGGCAGAAAGATCGACTCGCTGGCCGCACCCGTGGAACGCGTATCTTTCATCGAGTACCCGAACTTTTCTGCCGCGGCGCGGAACGATCTGGAACCGAAAATCCGCAAACGAGTAACCGATCCCGAAACCAATCTGGATATTCCAGACGTGCACTATTGCGATCTCGTGCTCTGGGCTCTCGATGATCCGGCTGTTCCGCTGCCAAGTAAAGCGCTGGATTTTGATCCGATCGAATTCAAAGTGGCGGAGCAGCAAGTTCTTCGTCAGTTAAACCGAAAGATCGCCTCCAATGTCGAGAAACTGCGCCGCAACCATGCTGACATAGAATGGAATGTTGTCCAGCAAGGCGGGCTTCCGGCTGCGCACGGAATCTGCGGATACGGCAATTACAACCGATTTGATTTCGCCGACACCTATGAACGGTATGTGGACACCAACAGAAAGAGTGGGAGATTCCTGACAAGCTCAGTTGGCGACCAGCCCGGAACAGCCTGGTATCGAAACATGTTTGTTGGCGCAGCGGTTCAGCGTGGAACCCCGACAACAAATACCGGATTGTTCCACCCTAATGAATATGGATACCGCCATGTCGGCCGCCGCATGTTTGATGAGCTTGAGTTCTATGGTGCAGAATTCAGGCGGGATCAGCGCTTCTCCGATCCGGATGATGGTATCTCGGAGAGCGCGCGCATTCGGGGACAGGAAGGGGACACCTTCAAAGGCGAGCTGATCGGGTCGCATGATGTCTCCATGTACACGCTCGCGGCAACTGGACGGCGTTGCGAGCCGACAACTCTCCGGGTCAAGTCTGACCGGCCTGTCGCACTGACAGCTTTTGCCCGAAATGGAGAAGTGATTGCCAGCACTTTGGAGGCGCGTCAGCCAACTCAGGAACCAGAGACAAGACGTATCGGCGAGGGCATGCCAGGGGCAGACACCGGAGAGGACCTCTCCATTGTCCGCAACACACCGGGCATTATCCGACAGCCCGCACCCGTCGTATCAGATGAGCTCCTGATAGAGGATGACCGCTTTTGCAAAGCTCAGGACTATGAGTTTCTGGATAAGGTCCGCACCGAAGAAAAGGACAAGACTGGTTCAGCAAATCAAGCCACGCTGACCTATTTCACTGAATCTTATCCGGCCGCTTACATCGCTGTCAGCCATATTGAGAATGATAAGTTCGATCCGGTGACGGGCCGGGGCGATAATCGTGACGATCTGGAAGCGGAGCCGATTTCCTTCGAAGGCCTGGTCACATATCCACAGCCAGACTGACTTTGGATATTTGGCCGTCATGGAAATCAAGCCGCCCTTTTTCAAGCGCGCCAGGAACCGCAGAACCACGCGCGTTTGACGCTTTCAGTAAGGGTTGTCTGAGTGGCCAAACTCTTTGGCGGAGAAGCGAGACCGGGGCGATCCGGTCTCTGCACTGAAGGGGCATGCCTTTGAAGGCTTCACCTCTTCTTCAAAAAACGATCAATGTCAGCGCGGATCTTGTCGTTATCCGCCAGGACCGTCGTATTCATGTACGGAAAGCCTGCGTCTTTTGCGGCCTTCGCAAATGGCGTCTCGACCGGATAGGGGTATTCAAACCCGATGATTGCATCGCATTTGTAGAACTTCGCCGTTTCGATCATCCACTCCGGATTATTCAGGGATGATAGAAGGAAAAGACTCCGGCCGGCCATGGCTCGGAGCGGATCTGCCGGGTCAAATTCCCGCGCATAAAGCGCTGGCGACATGGAATAGAGGTTCGCCACAATCGCGCCGCCATGAGCGTCGGTCATGTATCGAGACCAGCGCGGTTCTGGCAGGGCTGTCCAGTGAAAGTGGGGGGCTCAGACTTTCAGCGGCCCCGCAAGGAGCGCTTCGCAGCGAGCCAGCATGTCCTCATCATTGTCATCGATGAGGGTCTCTGCGACCCGCATGTAGGAATAGGCGAGATTGGCGCGGGCTTCTGCTTCTTCAGGCGGGACACCGCAGGCGACGAACAATTGTGTGATATAGCGTGTTCGCAGCTCATCGACTTCTTTGAGTGCGGCTGCCGCTCTGTGATCACGCTTTCCCCAGAGCCGAATGGCAAGTTCTACATCGGCGCCCCAGGCGGAACGTTTGCCCTGAATCGGCAGCCTCAAAAGTTTCATCAAGCGATCTTTTGGCAGGGATTCGGACTTATTCAGGCGCTCAATAAGTGCGAGAGTCGCCCGGCGTCGCCAATGCGCGAGCATGCTTTCGTGCAGGTCATCACGGTCTTTAAAATGCCAGTAAAAGCTACCTTTTGTGACGTTCAGTCGTTTGGCCAGCAGCTCGACGCGCACGCCTTCAATTCCATGGCTTGCGAGCTGATCGAGCGCCGCATTGATCCAGTCCTGTGCTTCCAGCTTGGTGCGACTGGATCCCTTTTTCTTTTTCGTGGTTTGGCTGGGATAAAGTGAATCTTCGGACATGATTAGGCGTTCGGTCTTCTATTTTGCGCGTCCGTCCAGCCCTGACTCTACGCTTGGTCTTGCAAGCATGAGAACAAAAACTTTCCGTCAGTCGCTCGGTCTCGGTAAGGGGCGACTGTCAGGTGAACTTGTCTCAAGTCAGGTTAGTTGTCGCTAGTTTACTATCGTTATTCGCAGAGTAGTCGAATGCTCGCGCCAAGCCAAGACATGATGATATGTCTACGATTGTGCTGCACCAGAAGCGACTATTTTAAGTTAATAAAAACAGAAGGAAGCGCCAAAGACACTTCCGTTTTTAAAATTTGAACGAATGATCAGGAAACTGGTTTTTCAGACGCAAATTTTAGGCTTTCGATTCGGCCAGATCCAGTGCCACGTCAACAATCATCTCTTCCTGGCCACCCACCTTGCGGCGGTTGCCAAGTTCGACCAGGATTTCGACCGCGACGCGGACACGCTGCGCTTCTTTGATCATTGGCTGAAAGGTGTTGCGAACGACTTCGAAGACGAAGCGACAGTTCGCTATTATCTGGAAGGCGGCAAGTTCGGGCATGAATGGCAGGAAGCCGAGGACTGGCTACTTCCACACGAGACGACCCGCTATGTGCTGTCAGTCGATAATGGCAACGGCATTATGGGTGAGTCTCCCATGGATGCCGCGGAGCTGACAGTAAGGCCACCGGCAAACATTCTGCCTGAAACCAATTTCTCTGTCGTTAGATCCAATATTGACCCGCTCAGTGTGACCTTTACGAGCGCGCCGCTTCGTTCAGATCAGCTGGTCGCCGGGACGCCTTTCGTAAACCTTAAGGTTTCAGCGCCTCTGGATGATTACATTGTCTATGCTTTTCTGGAGCAGGTGAACCCGACCCGTTCGCCAGAAGTGATCTCCCGCGGCGAGCTGCTGGCCTCTCGTCGGACCCTTGGTGAGGCGCCTTTCGATACGCGCGGTATGCCCTTCCCGACACATCTGGAAGCCGACGCTCAGCCAGTCTGAGCGGATAAGCCGGTGACGCTTACATTCCCGTGGTCACCCATTGCGCGTCAATTTGAGGCTGGAGACCGGGTTCGTGTTGCGGTGACCCTTCGCGCGACACCAGATGCGCCTCTCGAGCCCCTCACGGTTTACACCGGTGACGCCGACACCTTTTGGGTCGAGTTGCCATTCGCGACGAAGGATTCAGGAAACTGAGTTGTCAGGAAATTCTCTGGCGGACTGGGGAGGCAGGCGCGAACCGGTCTCACAGACAGCGTGCTGAAATTGAAGAACGGCCGAGATGGTCTCGGCCCTTATAGCTTATAATTGTCAGCTTGCTTAAGAACTTTGTCTGACTTCAGAATTTCTGGTGCAGACCGACATAGACGACGCGTCCGAGCGTCGATCCATTCGCATACCCATCGATATCGTCGAAATAAGGCGGGTCCTGATCGAACAGATCGTCGACAGAGAGCGGCATAATTACTGCTCCGAAACGGGATCGGTAATTGCAACGCCCGGGTGCTCCACACCGATTTTGCGGCGACTCCATACGGTGTCGAAAGCGCCCGTTGGCGATGAGAGTTCAGCGAACACAATGAATGCCTGCTCGTCCGGAATCTTAAGCGTGACGCTCATCTCCCGGCGCTCCAGAGGATCAAGCGTGACACGTATAGCCTCAGAGCGGCTCAGCGTTTCACCGTCCAGGCCCATGATGTGGATGCGTACATCTGCCTCAACTGGCTCGTAGGAGTCGCTCAGAACAACAATCGGGATTTCGGCCTTGCCGCCACGAGGGTAGGCCTCATCGCGCCATTCCTTCAAATAAACAAGCTGAGGCGCAAATACGTCAGCCGCATAAGTTTGCCATCTCGGTTCAAGTTCCAGAGCGGCAACATCAAGAAAACTGTCGCATGTCTGGCTGCTGGTGCGGACTTCCCAGTCGTCTGGAAGATCATCTACGTCATTGCATTTTGAGAGATAGACGAAGTGCTGGACGCCCGCATACCCTCTCATCGCCCGCCAATAGGCTGAAAGCTCCGCAAGCACGTAGGCATACGCTTCGCGATATTCAGCCGGGGTGAGTTCTTTTCCGCCCGTCAGATTGTCGAATGAAGACTGGGCCAGTTCAGTTGGTCTTCCGAGGCTGGTGATCCAGAGGAAGGCGTACTCATTGTTGATGAACGGGTGATCGAGGGCCTCATCATAAGTGGCGAACAGCCCCCATGTCGCTTGCGGCGGCTGACCGTCTATCGTCGAAAAATCTTCCAGCGTGTAGGCTTTATCATTCAGGTTCAGCGCCCCGCCAGAGTTCAGCTTGTATGGGTGTTCCTCAATCGGGTCATTTGGGCCGACGGGGGCCTCATAGCCGCCATTCTCCCACTGCCGCGTGGGATCGGAGTCCCGAACCCGGCGAATGACTTCTGCTGATATCGGATTGTGATTTTCGTTCGCGGCATCCCACCATCCAATCGATGCGTGGTTCCAGTTTTCCTGAATCCAGCCGCGGAATTCCTTTTCGAGTTCGACGATCGACCAGTCTTCTGATTCACTTCCCCGCGCGAACGACCAGAGGCTATACTCGTCAGCAATCAGAAAGCCCGTTTCATCGGCAATGTCGTACCAGAAATTTGGTAGGCGACCATTGTGAGTGCGGAAGGAATTCCAGTGAAAATCCTTAGGGTGGCCCGTCAGTAGCTGGCGAACCCAGGCTTCATCCCAGGGCAGCTGCGCCCGCTCGGCATCGCCGAAGAAGCGGTGTAAGGCGATATTAGTTCCGCGTAGATAGTAGAGCTTATTATTGAGATAAAAGCCTTTGTCATCGCCGCTGCGCCACTCGACTTTGCGCATCCCAAACCGTGTCGCGCGATCATCGCTCGGCAGGAAAGCGCCGCCATCTGCCTGCAGATCAAAAGATGTTTTTGCCAGATAGAGAGTTGGTGTCTCGGGGCTCCAAAGCTCAAAGTCTTCCAGATTGACCGTCTGCACGACTGTGGTTTGCACACCCGGATCGAGCGTCACTTCTGTCTCGTCGCCAAATACGGGGTCCGTATCGCTCTGCCATAGTGAAACCTGCTGAGAGAGGCTTCCGGTCTGGGGCTCTTCAGTGCTGTTGAACAGGACCGTTCTGACAATTGCTGTTCCGGTGTCGATATTCGCTTCGACTTTTACATTGGCGATGGATACCGGGCCAGTCGTAACGAGGCTGACACTATCCCATATTCCAGGATACCAGCGCTCGATTTCGTCGTCATCGCCAGCCGGGACAAACGATGGGATCTGGCTTCTATCGGCCCCAAGTCGGACAACAAGCTCGTTCTCCTCACCATACTTGATCGTACCGCTGGCGTCATACTCCGACAGCGAGGACGGCCCAAAGTGTTCACCTAAGGCTTCACCATTCAACCAGACTTTGATGCCGTAGGCGGCCTTGTGAAGGCAAAGGAATGCCTGCGCCTCTGGTCCCTCTGGGGCGACAAACCTCGTTCGGTACCAAAACGCGTCGCGCTGGTCGCTTTCAATGCCGACTTCAGTGAACTTTGGTTCAGCATCCGTCATTAAGCCGGGCACTGGTACGGTATGGCCAAATGCGTTTGGGATGTCGTCAGACAGGGAGCCTTCCTCGACCTCCCAAAGTCCATCCAGGACGGTCGTCTGGCGGTGGATCTCACCCCAGTTCGCGTGACTATTCTGACATGCAGCGACCGGATAGGATCCTTCTACGCTCGAATTATAGTCCTCGGATGGAGGGAATGTACTCGCCCATTCAACGAAGTCGTCATTGTGGAGCAGGGCCACGAGAATCTGCATGCGATTGAACCAGGCCAGTACGGCAAGAACAATCAGGGTCACCACGAGGCCCACAACGATCCTGAAACTCCATTTCCACATGTCTTAAGTCCTCTTGGGGCGGGCGCGTGCGTATGACCGCCGTGTGCTGAAGGGGGATTATTCACAGACTTGCAGGTGTCTTTGAGGCGCTCCGTTGGTTCCGTCGGTCCGAACGTTCGCAAAAAGGCTCTGCTGTGATTTGTTGGTTAGGAAGAGGAGCCGAGAACGTCTCGGCTCGCTTATCCGATGGTGCGGTCGTTTAGGTTGCAACCGGGCTATTGTTGAAATCAGAACTTCTGGCGCAGCCCGATATAAACAACCTGGCCGAGTGTCGAGCCGTTTCCGTACCCGTCAACGTCATCAACATACGGCGGATCCTGATCCAACAGATTGTCGACATTGAGAGTCAGCACTGTGTCCTTGCGCCAGTTGTTTCCGGGAATGGTGTAGCGCGCACTCAGGTCCACGGTCGTATAACTGTTCACGTCGGTTGTGCTGGTAAGATCGAATCCTGCCGAATGGTTCACTCGCATGTTCAGAGAGGCGACGTCATTGCTCCAGCCCAAATCAGCGACGTATTGCAGCTGGCTCACACCGAATTCCAATCCGTCGATGACCGGGGAGCCTTCCGTCGCCTGAATATCGCGATTCAGAGTATAGGTGCCCCAAAAGCCAGCCGAGAAATTGCCAATACTTGTGTCATGTGTGTAGCTTATGCCGAAATCCACGCCGTCTGTTTCGACAACGCCAAGGTTATTCCGGCGAGCGTCGAGCAGGAGATATGGCGAGGTCCCGACAAACAACGACTCCAGTGACCCGGCATTTTCAATTCTTTGGCCTGCAGCAAGAGCCTGCACGTCAGCCAGCGTCGGGTTGATTGTATAGAACGGTGTGTAGGCATCAATCAGGAAGAAGCCAGGCTCAAGAATTGGCACAATCGCGATTTGATCTTTGAACTCAACGTTGAAGTAAGTCGCGCTCACCATCAGACCTTCAAGCGGCCCATCTTCGGGAATCCAGTCTGCGCCAATCGAGAATGTTTCAGCTTCTTCCGGCTTCAGGTCTGGATTGCCGCCGGCAAGGATGACAGTCGCCCGGGTGTAATTCAGAGGGCTGTCGCCTGGGGCGATGAATGGGCTGATTGGGAAAACCTGGACGCGGGTGTCGACTGCATTTCCGGTATCAGCGAGAGACGGCGCGTGGAACGATGTGCCCCAGCTTCCGCGAAGGGCGAAGTCCGGGATGGGTTTATAGGTGAAACCCACCTTCGGATTGGTCGCGTCTCCGACATCGCTATAGCTATCATATCGCGCCGAAATCGACGCATCGAGTGTGCCATATGTCGGATCATCCATGAGCGGCAACATCAATTCACCGAACACGGACGTCACATCGCGATCAGACGCGGCGCCAAACAGATCGAGCGCGTCTGGAGCACCTTGCCCTTGTTTTGCATCTACAGATTCAGAAAGATATTCAAATCCGATGGCGGCTTTGACTTCTTTTTGCCCGAAGGTAAAAGCTGTACCGTCCGCGACTGTGCGGAATTGAAGCAATTCCTGATCATTGTCGCCATAGACTTGGAAATTGCCAATAGCTGATACTACGCCTGGATCCGATGCTGTGACGTCATAAGGGTTCAGCGCAAATCCTGGCACCAGGCCAGACAAGGCAATGGCCTGAGCGACAGCATCGACCTGGTTGGTCCGCACGACGTTGGTGCTCTGGCCGTATGACAATGATGTATTCGCCTGCCAGGTTTCACCGAAGCTGTAGGTGAGCTTCGGATTAATCATCCATGCGGAAAGCTTTGTCGTGCTGTCTAAAGTCGGGCCAAACGCATCATCGTATGAAAACGCTACAGTCTGCGACGTTTCACCAAGAATGCTCTGAAAGTAAGGGTTTGCCGCGGTGATAGTGCCAGACCCACGTACGCCCGTTCCGACGCCGGGGCCCTGGCCCTGATGCACAGTCTCGCGGTCAGAATAATAGCCCGTAATTTCGAACATCAGATCTGGTGAGAGATCCTGCAACAGTTTGCCGAACACGCGGTGATTGGTTTCTTGCGGATAAATCGACAGAACGTCTGTTTCGTCACAGAAATTAGCGCCCGGAGTCAGCGTTGGAAGGGCGAACGGGATGTCCATCGCGACGACCGTGCCGGGTGTGCAGCTCGTGCTGCGATAATCTTGGCCACCTTGGGGCGTATGATCCTGAAAGACATAGTCACGGTCACGACCTAAAATGTCGTCGTGTTCGCTGTAATTGTACAGAAGATAGGCCGAGCCGCTGTCCCAGCTTGTTCCTCCGGCGATACCTGCATCGGTTGCCTCATAGGCATCGCCGAACCCCTTTTCGACAAAAAGATCAATGCCGTCGATCTCTTTCTTGGAAATGAAATTGATCACACCGCCAATGGCGTCAGACCCGTAAATGGATGAGCCTCCGTCCAGCACGACTTCCATATTCCCGATTGCAGTTGGTGAAATCGCGGATACGTCCGGTGAAGTCTGCAGGACGCCGCTACCAACCATTCTCATACCATCGAGCAGAACGAGCGTTGTCGCTCCACCAGACATGCCAAGATTTCGAAGATTGGGACGATTGTAAGGGTTGGCGATCGTCGCGCCAGGCGTTGGGATGGTGTTGAAGGCGTTGGAAACCTGCGGGACATTCGATAGCAGATCATTGGTCGAGGACGGCGAGATCTCATCGATCATGGCTTCATCGACCTGAATTGTGTTCGTGCCTGTCGGCGCAACACCGCGGATCAACGTGCCGGTGGCAGCTGTGACGACAACTGTTTCCATGGTCACAACGTCATCAGCCGCAGCCTCGTCTGACGTTTCGCTTTGCGCGTTGGCGACCGGGGATACGGTCAGCAACGCGGCCAGGCTGCACGCGGCAGCCGACCCCAGAAGACGGGTCTTGAATAAATCCATTTTTTCCTCCCATTATTAATTCCAGATGGAATTATTTATTTAAGTCGAGCAAAGTCCTCGCAAACTTGGGTGGTTGCCAGGCTTCGATGATTCCCGAATTGAGGGTGCGGACCCCCGTTGAACTTACATCCTGAACTCCAATGAAATGCTCAGTCTTTCGCCGTTTCGCACACTGCAAGTCTGACTAAAAAATTCCATTTGGAATAACATTCCATATGGAATAATTTCATGCAAGTTAAAACTTGCCTCGCTGGAGGTCTCGTTTTGCAAGGTTTTGAGGACAGATTTCAGTTCTTGAATAAAAGTCTGATGACCGTTTCGATATGCGTCTCGATCGCCTCTTTCGATGCGATGTCGATGTCATAGAGTGCCTTGACTTCTTTGGACAAAACGAAAGGCAAATGGCACATGCCGACCACGCTGTAGAGCAGCGATATGACGGCGGTTTCGTCAATGTCGTCTGCTAAGGCGCCTTTTGCGAGAGACAGGATCGACTCATGCCCGGGGCGGATGAAGTTAGTCGCGATCCAATTGAGCCGCTCGCCGCCTCTGACGGATTCAGCGATCATAATGCGGGCATGATTGGAGTTGCGTGCGCAGTAATAAACATACTTGCGCAGATATCTCTTCATGCGTTCTTCTGCGGGCTGGTTCAGGTCCTCTTCAGAGAGTTCAAGTTCCGCGCGCGTCCGCGCAAACATCTGTCGAACTGTCTCGCGCCAGAGCTCGTCTTTCGAGCCGAAATGATAGCGGATCGTGGTGTGGGTCACACCTGCCGCTGCGGCAATGTCACGGGTATTGGCCGTATCATAGCCCTTTTCCGCAAATACATTGTAGGCAACGTCCAGAATCTTGGCACGCGTCTCTGTCGATCTCGCTTGGACGGGTTCGCGACGTTTTCCTGCTTTTTTCTTCTGCGTCTTGTCTGCCGTCACTCTAAGCTTCCGGTGTTGCATCGTCTGTCGGCATTTTGACTGCCGACAGACTGTGATGAGATTTCAGTCTAATCGCGAATCTCGTTGAGATGAAATGGCATTGTATTCTGCCGAGAGGCAAGGCTGTCTGAACCAATTCGGACTAAATAGGGAATGTCTTCAATCGCCCATTCGCCATGCGCTTCATCATAGTACATCAGGTCATCTGAAGTAATTTCAAAGCTTACCGTTTTGGTTTCACCAGCTTCGAGATGAATACGTTTGAATCCTCTCAACAAGAAGCCAGGCCGATCTATCTCGCTATTCTCAAAACCAACATAACATTGCACCACTTCATCGCCTGCGCGATCGCCAGTGTTTGTGACGTCGATTTCAAATGCGCACCCATCCTGCCCCTTTGCCTTGCGAAGATTACTGAAGGCAAAGCTCGTATAGCTCAGACCAAAGCCGAATGGGAAAGCTGGTTCAACGCCAGACTTCGAGAGCAGTGTGTACCCGTGATAAAGCCCATACTCGATCTCGAGAACTGAAGCGTCAAAATATGGCAGGTCATCGGCTGACTCCGGAATGGTGAAGGGCA
>CEPO01015446.1_pt1 | contig 66503 bp, 57 predicted proteins | sample 530481 | NCBI WGS metagenome assembly CEPO01 (sample SAMEA2620198, study PRJEB7988) | marine metagenome | biome: marine biome (ENVO:00000447); feature: surface water layer (ENVO:00002042); material: "saline water (ENVO:00002010), including plankton (ENVO:xxxxxxxx)" | depth 5 m
TCGGTGTTCGACCGGACCCGTTCCGAGGCCTCCCGGATCTGAGTTGTCTCGATCCGCCGCCCCCACCGCAAGTGCGGTCTCTCTAAAATTATGCTCGCGGTTTTTTATTTGACCGCCCGCTACGGCTCCGCCTTCGCGATGGGTCGTGCTCAGGGCTGCGCGCCTTTCTCGAACGTCAGTGTGGAGCTCCCCACAAGCAAAGCGAAGGCGCAGGTGCGTTGAGCCTGCGAAACATCAGCACCGAGCAAACCAAAAAAAATTCGCCTGCGCGGTCGCTTGTGTGGTGCGCTACTCAGCATCCGACCGGATGTCGGGCAGTCAGCCCGCCCCGCCGGAGCTGCCGCGCAGCGTGAGGCAAAAAACACGCTTGTGCACGCCGCGAACCAATGTCCGTGTTGGCCGCCCCACAAGCAAAGCGCAGGCGCAGGTGCGTTGAGCTTGCGAAACATCAGCACCGAGCAAACTCGCATATAAAACCCAGAGCCCGACCGGGCGACGGACGCATGTCCGCCCCATCGGAGCCGTGAGCAAAGCGAACTGGCGCGAGATCAAACTCAAAACATCACCGAGCACACTCAAATATAAAACTCACGAGCATAGCGAACCGGCGCGAGGCATAAAGAAAACAACCTAATTCACCCGGCTCAGTTTCTTGAAATCCAGTGTGTAGGCCGCATTGCCGAGATCATTTAGGGCTTTCTCGACATGCATCATGCCTTCAATTTTATAGGCCGCGCTAATGTCTTTAATGGTTACGGGGCGTTCTGAGCGAACATAAACGGTCTGATTGGGCGGTGGTGGCGGCGCGTGAATACAGGCGCCGAAATAGGGCACGAGCAGGAATTCAGAGTATTCCTGCTCGGCGTTGAAATTGAATGGAACGATGTATCCGGATAATTGAACCGTCTGACCGTCAAGCGCGTCGACGGCTGCATAGGATCCAAACTGTCGCGCCTCATCGGCCCGGCTACCTTCCGGAATTTCAGACCCGGGAGGGCCACGACGCGGAGTCGCCCATGGCGGCGCGTTCTTGCCTGACTCGTCACTCAGTTGGCGCTCGAGATCAGCGAGATAGCTCTGATACATGAGTTCGGTGAGCTCTTTCTCTCCTTCCGGCCAGAGATCTTCCCAGGTGAGGATTTTTGTCGTCGCCACGGCAGGCCGCATGACAGAGGTGACGAGCAGCCCGGCCAGAGCGAGCTTCGCAAACAGCATGAGCAAGGGTTTGAGGCGCAACATCATGAAGGAGTAATAGCGCAAAGCTAGGGGAAGTCGATGGGACGGGCCGTTGCTCCGTCTGATCTTAAGAATTCAGCAAGACTTGCTAACATTTGTTAAAACTTTCACGCCTACCCTTTCATCCACACCCGACGTGTCGGCTGCGGCAGAATATCAGCAGCCCGCGCGAACGACAGATATGGGACGGAAGAACCACATCAAAACGCCCTGATGTTCTTCGCGGATGCGCCTTGTCAGAACACGAGGATTAATCTGATGGTTGACGCTATTTCCGCCTATGCTGGCCTCCAACGTTATGGGGGCGCTGTGCCTGTCCGGCCCGAAGTTTCGGACCGCCCCATCCAGCCCGATCTGCCGCCCAGCCCCGGCCCGGTCGAACGCCTGCGCGAAGATATCCGAAACACAGAGATCGATCCGAACGCGCTGGCGGCCCGCGCACGTGAAGCCTTTGGCGATGATGCGGTGGGCATTGTCTCTGACACCGGCGAGGTCGATCTGGATGCACTTGCTGACCGGATCGCCCAGGATCGCGCTGCATCTTACACCGAAGACCTGACATCGCGCTATGGCTCTGAGGCCGCCGAGTTTGTCAGCGACCGGGGCGATGTCGACGATCGGGCACTACAGGATTATCTGCGCAATCTTGGATATGAAGACGAGGTTGTGGCGCGAGAGCGCGAGCGTCCGACTTTCAATGACGCCGAGACCACCGGCTATACCGATCGCGCCACCAGCACCTATGAGCGCCTGCCCGGCTTCATCAACGTCTTCGCCTGACCCGTTCAAAGCCCACGCCAGACCAAAAAAAACCACACCGTGGGGAGCGGTGTGGTTTTCCTTGCTGGGAGAAGGATCTGGTCTTCCATTTTTATATCGGCGGGTGGAGTCGGGTGGAATGGAGGATCCGCCGGTTATTGGATAACAGAAATAGTTTATAAAATTCGCGATTCTATTAACGCGTTCAGGCAAATATTTCACATGCCTAAAGAATGTCTGAGTTATCCACTGGGTTAGCGATATCAGGGTAGAGACGCCAGCAAATCGAGCGCCAGATCAGCGAGTATATCGTCGGTTTCTGTCTCGCTTGCGCTGGCATTTGTGTAGACTGCATATGCAAAGGCGCGGGTATTGTGGAGCGCCCTCAGCCCCGCCTCATTCATGTAAGGGTTCTGCCAGCGCGGATGATCATTGGGCTTTAGTCCATTGAAGACATTCATCCCGCGATCACCATCCATCAGCCCCGCCCGCGCCAGAAACAGGATAGGCCGCGCCAAACGACCAGGCTCGCCGAACGTGTAAGCGGGCGCATTTGGGGGAGCGACACTCGGCCCGATGATTTGAACAATCATTTCGGCCTCGATCTCGTCTACGCGGTCACTCAATGAGAGCTGCATCAACACATCTGCGGTATGCGCCACGCCATGTCGCCAGCCTTCACCGTCAACAAAGCCGCGATAATCGGTGAGAGACGCCAGATACCAGGCGGCGGTATTGATCAGGTGCTTTCTTTCCTCGGGTGTCATCCAGGCTTCAATCCGGTCCGTGCGGGCAATTTCTGACAGCGCAAGCATGGCAAACGGACCACGAAACCCGTTTGGGTCTGCGTCTGCATGTTCAACGAGTGCTGTCAGTCTTTCGAGGAGGATGCGGAGCTCATCATCTGAGTTTTCCCCAGACCTCAGAAGTTGGGCAAACCGGCTATAAGCAAATTCGTCGCGGACAGCCGGATCAGGATCATCGAGACAGTCGATCAGTCCACGCGGGGTGATAGGCGTTTTCTGCGCCTCCCCCAGCGCCGGGACATAGGGGCAGGCAAGATCTGCAATCGCATCCGTCTCGGCAGATGCTGTCGAAACGCCAAACACAGCCACAAAAGCCGAGATCAGGCAGGCAAACCAACGGCTTTGTTTCATTCTGTTCATCCCGAGTATGTTTGTCTGTGGGAAAGCTGCATTAACCCTGTTCTGATACGCAACAGAAAATTGTAGAGTGTGTCCATGTCTGACAAGATTTACGCCCTGTTCGCCGTCTCTGTTCTGGCCCTTGCATCGTGTGCGACCGATCCCGCGCCCATTCGGAATGGCGGGGCATCGGGGCAGTCAGGAGCAGGCGACACAAATTTCAGAGTCGATCCCGATAGTGGCCCGACACAGCCGGCGAATATTCAGAGGCTCTACCCCAATGCGCGTCTCTTCGTTTGTAAGGGAACGCGGGTGTCCAATGCCCCGGCAACAGATAGCGATCTCGAAGTCATTGGGTATTCCCGCATGGTCGTCGTCAAAGGTCCGCGCGGTGATGTTCCGGTTGTGACGGCACCAGCCAACAATGCGTGCGTCAGTTCCGGGTATGGCATGCGGACACTTGGGAATTCTCCGACGCGTATGCATAACGGCATCGATATTTTTTCAAAGCCCGCAAGCCGCGTGTTTTCCGGCGCCGCAGGCACCGTGCTTGAGGCTGGTTATAACGGCAATTACGGCCTGGCGGTACTGATGGATCATGGAAATGGCGTCTATACGCGCTATGCGCATCTCAACTATATTGAGGATGACATCAAACCCGGCGCCGTTCTTGTGTATGGTCACCCGATCGGCCTGATGGGCAAGTCCGGGCAAGTGACCGGCATCCATCTGCACTATGAAATTCTGACCGGCACATATCGCGCCGGTGTGTGGGGACGTGGGCTGAAATCTCACAACCCATTTGACTTCCCGCCCTGGTATGATCCGCGCCTTGCGCAGCTTGATCGGTAAACGGGCAAGCTCGCCCAAAGGGCGGGCATGCAAAAACTCCACTCTTCGGGGCATAAAAAGGGGTTCCGAAAACCACCAATCCGTAGTTTATGAGACGCCATGTATATGGTGACCGCGACTGCTCCGAGAGAGATTGTTGAAGCTGCTGCTGAGGCGCTGACCTGGCTGGACCCGTCTCCTGCAGAGGCGGTCGACACCAAGGAAGAAAGCCGCACATTGTGGCGCATTTCCGCCTATGCGTTTGACTTCGAGACGGCGCATGGCTGTGCCGGTATTATTTCCCTGTTCGGCGACGAACTTTCGCCGACGGTCACAGAACTCGAAGACAAGGACTGGGTCTCTGTCTCGCTTGAAGGGCTACCGGCTGTCATTTCCGGTCCTTTCGTCGTAGCGGGTGCGCACGAACTGGCCAAAGGTTTTCCGGGGCGTATTCCGCTGTGGATCGAGGCTGGGCCAGCCTTTGGGACCGGCCATCATGGCACGACGGCGGGCTGTTTGCTGGCTCTGGAAAAACAGGCGCGCGGTCGGAAGCTGGGGAAAGTGCTCGATGTCGGCACCGGATCTGGTGTGCTTGCGATTGCAGCGATCAAGCGCGGCGCCAAATCAGCGATCGGCACCGACATCGACGCCGAAAGTGTGCGCGTTTCCAGAATCAATGCGGCAAACAACAAGGTCGCCAATCAGATCCGGTTCCTCGAGGCAAATGGCGCGAAATCTGCCCTGATCCGTTCAACTGCGCCCTATGATACGATTTTTGCCAACATTCTGGCGCGGCCATTAATCGGCCTGTCCGCCGATCTGGCCACGCTGCTCAAACCAGGTGGCGCGGTGATCTTGTCCGGCTTGCTGACACATCAGGAGCCGCTGGTACGGGCAGCGTTTGCCGGTCGCGGCCTGAAGCTTGTTGATCGCATTCGTCAGGATGGCTGGTCCACCCTCACCTATCAAAAGCCTGCCCGGAAAGCCGCGCCAGAAACGCCGTCCCTCAAAGCGGAACTGAAACGGTTGATTGAAGCGCTTGAGGCGGGTGATCGCGAAATGATCGACGCATTTGAGGGATTTGGCGAAAAAATCGCCTAAACCCTCATTGGACTGACTTCAAAGACATGAATTGACGTCCGCTGCCCATTTACACGGCCAAAAGGGCTGCTATCTCATCTCTCATGAGACAAACATTTGATGTCCGTGGCGGCCCGGAAATTGGCCGCAAGAACCTGCCTTTGCTGCGCGAAACCCTGAAATCCAAGGGGCTTGATGGCTTCTACATCCCGCACGAGGATGAATACCAGAACGAGTATCAACCCGAGGCCAATCAGCGTCTCGCCTGGGCAACCGGGTTCACAGGGTCAGCCGGTGCCGCTTTCGTTCTGACCGACACAGCATTTATCTATGTGGATGGCCGTTATGCCATTCAGATCCTCGAGCAAGTCGATCAGGATTTGTTCAGCATCGAAAAATTCGCGCCGCCTGGACCCTTTGATCAGATTTCTGAGCTTGATCTGTCCGGACAGGTTATTGGCTATGATCCGCGCATCATGACGCCGCATACCGCGCAGGCGCTGAGAACCGCGCTGATCAAAGCGGGCGCCGTGGCCAAGGCTTTGCCGAAAAATCCGATTGATCAGTCCTGGAAGGGTCGTCCGCGACAGCCCATGACAAAGCTCGTGCCACAGACCACCGAATTTGCGGGCGAAAGTTCAGCGGACAAACGCGCGCGCGTTGCCGAGGCGCTGATGAAGGATAAGATCGACGCGTCGGTTATCACCGCCCCGCCAAGCATTGCCTGGCTTCTGAATATCCGGGCCAATGACGTGAAGTGTTCGCCGCTTCCGCTTGGTCGCGCCATTCTGCATTCTGACGGTCAGGTTGATCTCTATGTTGCGCCCAAAAAGGTGACTGACGAGATCCGCGCGCATCTGGGCAATCAGGTCTCGATTCACGATATCGCCGATTTGCCCAAAGGTCTTGCGGCATTGCGCGGAAAAACAGTTCAGGCAGATCCGGGCACGGCGTCCGAATGGGTCTTCTCGACCCTGCTTCGCAATAAGGCGACAATAGAGGAAGGTCCCGACCCGTGCACTCTGCCAAAGGCCAGGAAGAATTCAGCGGAGATTCAAGGCGCAGCCCAGGCGCATATCCGCGATGGTTCAGCTATTGTCCGTTTTCTCCATTGGCTTGAAACTGGCGCAAAACCGGGAAAGACCACTGAAATCGATGCGGTCAAGAAACTCGAAAAGTTCCGGGAACAAACTGGCGAACTTCAGGATATTTCCTTTGAGACGATTTCAGGGTTTGGCGGCAATGGCGCCATGGCCCATTATCGGGTGAACAAGGCCTCAAACGCTGTTTTCGAAGACGGAAAGCTTTTCCTGGTTGATTCCGGTGGCCAGTATTTTGATGGCACGACTGACATCACGCGCACTGTGGTGATTGGTGAACCAACGGACGAAATGAAGCGTCATTATACGCTCGTCCTCAAAGGCCACATTGCCATGACGGTTATCCGGTTTCCGGAAGGCACAACGGGAACACATCTCGACATCATTGCACGTCAGCCGCTCTGGCAGGCGGGCCTCGATTATGACCATGGTACAGGCCATGGCGTCGGCTCTTATCTAGGTGTTCATGAAGGGCCGCAACGCATTGCAAAGGGGTGGAATTCCATCCCGCTTGAGCCCGGCATGATTGTGTCGAACGAGCCAGGGTATTACATCCCGGAGCAGTACGGCATTCGAATTGAGAACCTTCAATATGTGACCGAGCCTGAAAGTCTTCCGGGCGGGGTTACGCCGATGATGACCTTTGTGCCGCTGACGCTCGCGCCTTACGCGCGCAACCTGATCGACACATCACTGTTGTCAGACGCAGAGATCGAGTTTGTCGACGCCTATCATGCGCGAGTTCTGGAGGAGGTCGGTCCGCTCGTTCAGGATGATAAGACCGTTGCGGATTGGCTGAAATCGGCTTGCGCACCGCTGTAAATACATACGATTGCCGGGCTTAAAGCCCGGCAATCATCTCGATCCAGTCCTCTTCGCTGATGACCCGAACGCCGAGAGATTCGGCTTTAGTCCGCTTCGAACCGGCTTTTTCGCCTGCAACCAGAATATCTGTGTTCTTCGAGACGCTTCCTGAAACCTTGGCGCCGAGCGTGAGCGCCCGGGCTTTTGCTTCGTCACGCGTCATCTGAGACAGGGTTCCTGTAAAGACTAATGTCAGCCCGGCGACAGGCGATTCATCGCTGACCTCAATCGCAGCGACGTCCTCAATCTCCATCAACCCACCGGGCGTTTCGGGCGTGCCGACCAGATCTTCAAGCACAGTCCGATTGTGCGGTTCCTCATAGAAGGCGATCAGAGAGGACGCGGCGGCCAGTCCGAGCCCGTCAATCGCTTCAATCGCAGCCATGGCATCATGAACCGGCTTCAATCGGGTCATCTCTTTGAGAAAACTCTCCCGATCAGGAAAGCGATTGGCCAGCGCTTCAGCAGGGTCGCTCCGCCAGGTGATCCCCTTCTCCCGAAGTGCTTCCATGAGTGGATAGGGCCAGGTTTCATCACTGTTAGTCGATCCATCCAGGCGGGAGACCTCAAACAGACCCACGCCCACTCGTTCCGGCCAGTCATGAGATTGCCGAAGCTTCTGATAGGCCTGAAGACCATCCTCAACCTGGCCGGCCACCCAGAACAGCGCATGAAAGTCAGACCAGTTGCCAAAACTGTTCGCGATATTCCGCGCAACCACATTGCCAACATGGCGAATGCCCAAGCCCGTGAGGAAACGCTCAAACGGGGCTTTCCGGCGCGCTTCAATTGCATCAAACAGATTGCGCGCGGAGGTTTCGCCAAACCCCTCCCAGGTCTCAAGCGGGTCATGCCCTTCTCGGGCAATGGCGTCTTTCAGTCTGAAGATATCGGCGGGTGTCTTCACAATCTGGCGTGACCAGAACAGAACGATCTGCTTGTCGCCAAACCCGTCTATATCGAGTGCCTTGCGTGACACGAAATATTTCAGCCGCTCCTGGGCCTGAGCCGGGCAGATCAACCCGCCCGTACATCTGACGCGGGCATCGGCCTCACCTGTTTTGATGTCGACATCGCGGACGGCGAGCGAGCCGCACTCCGGGCAGGTCTCGGGAAATATAAACGCCTCGCCCCGGTCTTCACGGTCCGGATTGGTCACCTCAAGGACTTGTGGAATCACATCGCCAGCCCGCTGGATTTTGACGTTGTCACCCACGCGAATATCGTCGGTGACTTTTTTGGTGCCGCCTTCGACCCGGCGATAACCCGCAATGTAATCATGATTGTGAAGGGTGGCATTCGAGACGACGACGCCGCCAACCGTGATCGGTGTGAGGCGGGCAACCGGCGTGAGCGACCCGGTGCGCCCCACCTGAATATCAATCGCTTCAACGCGTGTGACGGCCTGCTCGGCGGGAAATTTATGAGCGATAGCCCAACGCGGCGCACGCGATGCGATGCCGAGACGCGACTGGTACTCAAGCAAGTCGGCCTTATAGACCACGCCATCAATATCGTATTCGAGGTCTGGGCGCGCTTCGCCAATCTTTGCATAATGCGCCAAGACCTCATCTACCGTTTCACACCGCTGGATCAGCGGATTGATGGGTAGGCCCCACTCACCGAATTTTTGTAGCGCTTCGTATTGGGATTCCGCAAAGGCTTCAGAATGGCCGCCCCAACCATAGGCGAAGAAGTCGAGCGGGCGGGCGCGTGTGATTTCCGGGTTAATCTGCCTAAGCGACCCGGACGCCGTATTTCGCGGATTCACATAGGTTTTGGTACCGTCCTTTTCGGCTTCTTTATTGAGCCGCGCAAAAGCCGATTTCGACATATACACTTCGCCACGGATCTCGATCTCTTCCGGCCAGCCGGTCCCGGACAATTCATCGGGAATGTCTTTGAGGGTTCGAATATTGGCGGTGATATCCTCACCAACGCGGCCATTTCCGCGCGTCGCCGCCCGAACCAGTTTGCCAGACCGATAAAGCAGATTGGCAGACACACCATCAATTTTTGGTTCCGCCATGATGGCCAGGCTGTCGCCTGTACCCATCCCCAGAAAGCGCTTCATCCGATTGACAAAATCGCTGACGTCTTCATCCGAGAATGCGTTGTCGAGCGACAACATCGGGACGAGGTGTTCGACTTTCGCAAAATCTGAAGAGGGGGCCACGCCGACTGACTGGGTTGGACTGTCTTCGCGAACAAGATCAGGAAACGCGTCTTCTATAGCAGCATTCCTCCGACGCAGGGCATCATACTGCGCATCAGTCAGCAGCGGATCATCTTCCGAATAATACGCCGTATCGGCTGACGTGAGGGCGTCAGAGAGAAACGCCAGTTCGGCTTCTGCTTCCTCAGCGGACAAGCTGTCAGCGGGTGAAGTCAGCGTCGGGGGCGCATCAAGGGGAAGGTCGCTCAGAGATGAATCGCTCATACTCTGTGATTGGCTTAAACTGCGACTTCCATCAAGCGATCTGCAGCGGCCCGCGCCTCTTTTGTGATCTCATTTCCTGAAAGCATGCGCGCAATCTCTTCCTGACGCCGTTCACCCTTCAGATGGTTGAGCTGAGACACGGCTCGAACGCCCTCTTCAAGCTGTTTGGTGACATGCCAGTGCTGGTGCCCTGACGCCGCAACCTGCGGGCTATGCGTGATGGCCAACACCTGACGCTGATCCGCCAGACGACTGAGCCTTTCACCCACTGCAGCGGCAACCGCGCCGCCAACGCCCTGATCTGCTTCATCGAAGACGAGCAACGAGGCGGAATGCAGATTGGCGAGACACACCCGCAGCGCCAGGGTGAACCGAGCCAACTCGCCACCGGATGCGATCTGGTTGAGCGCGCCGAAAGGTGCACCAGGATTGGTTTGCACCTCGAAGACAATCTTGTCCTGACCATGAGGGCCAGCGTCTTCAATATCGACCTTCTCGACTTTGACACGAAACTTTGCATGCTCAAGCTTGAGAGGTCCGAGTTCCGCCTGAACCGCATTGGCCAGCTGCTCACCGCTGGATATCCGCAGTGCTGAAAGTTTATCTGCCGTGTCTTTATACCCGCTCTCCGCATCCCGCAGACGATTTGTCGCCTTTGCAATCACATCGTCATAGCATTCCAGCTCGGCCAAACGCTGGCGTGACGCCTGATGGAGATCCGGTAATCCGTCTGGATCGACATTGAATTTTCGAGCAGCCGTTTTGAGTGAGAACAAACGCGCCTCGACTTGCTCCTGCGCATCCGGGTCATGTTCGAAGGTTGAACGTGCAGTCTCAACCGCAATCGTGGCTTCATTGAGCTCAATCAGAACACGTTCAATCGCGTCTTGCGCTGACTTCAGAACAGACAGTTGAGGGCTATCTTCAGACGCTTCGGCAAGTTCAGGCAGTCTCAGTGCGCGCTCAATATGGCGAGCGGCGACCCCGAAACTATTGGCCGTACCCGCGCCCGCAATGGCATCGTCTGCCTCCGTCAGGCATTCAATGAGCTTCTGGCTGTTCATTAACATGGCCCGTTCAAGCGTCAGGCGTGAAGCCTCGCCTTCGCCGGGCGCCAGTTTATCCAGATCCTCAACGACCTGCTGGAGCTGCTGCATTTCAGCCTCGAGAGACTGAGCTTTTGCTTTGAGTTCTTTCAGATGCGCCCGCGCCTCAGACATCCGGTGATAAGCAGCGCCGACGCTGGTGATGAAAGGGGTGGCCTGCGCAAACTGATCCAGAACATCGCCGTGTAGTTTTGGATTGAGAAGCGCTGTCCCATCATGCTGGCCATGAATTTCCACCAGGCTGTCGGAAAGTGTGCGTGCCAGCTCGGCGCTGATGATCTGATCATTTGCAAACATGCGCGATGGACCATCCACCGTCAGAACGCGACGCAGGGTCAGAACATCGTCATCTGAATTCAGCAGGCCACGCTCTGTCAATTCCTCGCGCGCTGCATGCCCCTCCCCCAGATGAAAGCTCGCCGAAACCGTGGTGCGCTCGGCGCCCATGCGGATAAATCGTTTTTCGGCTTTCCCTCCGAGCACAAATCTGAGGGCGTCCAGCAGCACAGATTTACCTGCACCGGTTTCTCCCGTGACGGATGTAAACCCCCGACAGACATCCAGATCGAGGGAATCAATCAGCACGAAATCGCGTATCGAGAATGCAATCAACATGCATTCCAGATATCACAAGAACAAAGAGAGAACAATCAGATTTTTAGAACAAACCAAGAAAACGCTTGCGTGACGCCGGCTTGACACTCATGGACTGGCCCTCATCGGACATCAGCTCGTAAGCGTCGGCATACCAGTCTGTACCGCCATAATTGTATCCGAGCACTGAGGCTGACTTCATGGCTTCTGACTGCAATCCAATCGACAGATAAGATTCAGTCAGCCGATAAAGCGCTTCCGGTGTGTGGCTTGTCGTTTCGAACTCGTCGATGACGCGCTTGAATCGATTAATGGCCGCCAAATGCTGGTTTCGTCGCAGATACCAACGGCCAATCTCCATCTCCTTACCAGCCAGCTGGTCGCGGATCATGTCCATCTTCAGTCGGGCGTCGGCCGCGTATTCGGTTTCCGGATAGCGACGGACCACATCATCAAACGCAGCCAATGCGTCCTCTGAGGTTTTCTGGTCCCGGCCGACGTCAACGATTTGCTCGAAGTAACAGATGGCAATCAGATAATAGGCATAGACCGTCTCATCATTGCCCGGGTGTAGCGAGATATAACGGCGTGCGGCGGTGATCGCGTCATCATAATTATTGGTCTGATAGTTCGCAAAAGCGGACATCAGATTCGCGCGGCTCGCCCATTCAGAATAGGGATGCTGACGTTCAACTTCGTCAAACAGCAGAACCGCATCATCATAGCGGCGCTTCTCAAGAGAATCAGATGCATTGTTATAGAGCAGCTCGACTGGGCGCTCGACATAAGCCAGGGACTCATTTCTGGAGCCATCGAACAGCGAACACCCGCCGGGAACCAGCAGCGCAGTCGACACCAACAGAAAGGATTTTGACGGGCTCTTCATATTACAGGCACCTTACATTTAAGCTCGTAGCCCGGTGATAACCCGTTGAATCGGCAGCGCCAAGCGGTTTCCCCATGAAAGCTATGTTATCTTTGAAAAGAGAAAGACAGTGGCGGGCCTAATAGGCCTCTGCAACCGCCCCAAACTGCATGACGGCTGGCTTGAGAGGCGCAGCTTCCAATTCCCATTTCTCAGGGCTGTTCAACACGTCACGAACGAGCAGATTGTTGATGGAATGGCCAGGCTGTTCACTGACATAGCGACCAATCAGCCGATATCCGATCAGGGACAAATCCCCGACAGCATCGAGAATCTTGTGGCTGATGAACTCATCCTCGGCGCGAAGCCCTTCGGGATTGAGGATCTTGTCATCCTCGACGGCAATGGCGTTTTCCATGCTCGCACCCTGGCCCAGGCCCATGCTGCGCAGCCGCTCGATATCGCGGTTGAAACCGAATGTCCGGGCAAAAGCCAGCTCGCTCGCGAAGGACTCAGGTGTCAGCGTTACGCATTTGCGCTGGCGACCAATCGCCGAGCTATCAAAGTCAATCACCGCATCAAGGTGGAACGCATCATCATCCGTCGGGAGAAGCGCGGCGGACTTCACGCCGTCACGAACTTCAATCGGCTCTAAAATGCGCAGAAAACGCGCCGGTGAAGACTGTCGTTTCAGACCCGTGCGGAGAATGAGTTGGGTATAAAGCGCAGACGATCCGTCCATGATCGGCACTTCCGGCCCATCGACTTCAACGATCATATTGTCCACGCCAAGTCCATAAGCCGCCGCGAGCAAGTGCTCCACGGTCGACAAGGTTGTTTCATGCTCATTCTGGAGTTTTGTACCCAGCGCCACATCATAAACGAGGTCACCGCGCGCCTCGATCCAGCCTTCGCCCTTGGCAACATCTGTACGATTGAAAACAATACCGGTCCCGACAGGTGCTGGCTTCAACGTCAATCTGGCGCGCTCACCGGAATGAACGCCGATGCCAGCACAGATGGCTGTGTTCGCCAGAGTATGTTGATATCCAGAACTCATCACACGGGTACTCCTGTCACCCAAGCAGATTGCCTTGCCCTTCCTTAGAAACAACACACGCTTTGTTTCGGTTCGTAACAATATGCAGGCCGGTTTAACCAAGACACCCGGAAATATAACTCAATCCACTGTTTTTATTGATCTTTCATAGTTTCATCGCTCATTTCCGGCTGTAACAATGCCACGCTAAAAGGCTGCTAATGCCTGATTTTGTGACACTTTCGCCACAGCCTTCAGCGACCAAACGCCGCCAAAAAGAAGGCAAGAAAAAACCCCGGCACCTGGCCGGGGTTTCCTGAAAAATCAAATCACTAACGGTTAGTGGTTCGCAGACCGACGAAGGAACGCCGGAATTTCCAGATCCGTATCCTCATTCATCGGAGGCATGATCTCTTCCTTGTCTTCGTTCGACGCAGCTGTTGTTTCAACGTCTTCAAACGGGGCATCAGCATCATCACCGGTTGGACGGCGCCAGCCGAACAGATTGTGAAGACCCGTGCGCTGGCCCGGATCAGGATTGATGTCTGTGCGCGGGGGCGGCGCACCCATATTCGTATTGCCAAAGACGTCATCAACCGAGACGCGGTCACTACCCGTTGGCTGAGCTTCGCTCACAGGAACTGGACGCGGTTTAGGAGCAGGCTCCGCTTCCGTCACGACCGGTTTTGGACTTTCAACTTCAACCTCAACTTCAGGCTCGGGTGTCACGGTCTGAACGACAGCGGGCTTGTGGCCGGTGTGTTTCTGCGCGAGGCCTGAGGCAAAGCTGCTGACATTGTCGTCTGCTTTTGCTTTCGGAGCCGTGCTGACTTCGGTGTCGATGCCTGTAGCAACAACAGAGACGCGCATCTTGCCTTCGATACTGTCATCAAAGGTCGAGCCGAGAATAATATTGGCATCAGGATCAACCTGATTTCGGATTTCATTTGCCGCTTCATCAACTTCATAAAGCGTCATGTCATAGCCGCCCGTGATGTTGATCAGAACACCCTTGGCACCTTTGAGCGAGATATCGTCGAGAAGCGGGTTTGCAACAGCTTGCTGAGCCGCTTCCATGGCACGACCTTCGCCTGTGCCTTCACCGGTCCCCATCATTGCAGAGCCCATTTCCGCCATAACGGTCCGGACGTCGGCAAAGTCGAGGTTGATGAGGCCAGGCATGACCATGAGATCGGTGATACCGCGGACACCTGAATACAGGACGCGGTCGGCCATTTGGAAGGCGTCAGCAAAAGTGGTTTGTTCATTCGCAACCCGGAAAAGGTTCTGGTTTGGAATGATGATCAGCGTGTCGACATGCTTCTTGATTTCAGCGAGGCCCTGCTCAGCCAGAGACATGCGGCGTTTACCTTCGAAACCGAATGGCTTGGTCACGACGCCGACGGTCAGAATGCCCCGATCGCGAGCTGCACGCGCAATAACCGGCGCTGAACCGGTGCCTGTTCCGCCGCCCATACCGGCTGCGATGAACACCATATGCGCGCCTTCGAGATGAAGATCGATTTCTTCCAGGCTCTCTTCGGCGGCGGCTGTTCCGACTTCTGGTCGGGCACCGGCCCCAAGGCCTGAAGTGGTTTCCAGACCCAACTGGATCCTGTTTTCGCATGATGATCGCGACAATGCCTGAGCGTCGGTGTTCGCGACCACGAACTCAACGCCCTGCAATTCGGCTTTGATCATATTATCGACAGCGTTTCCGCCGGCTCCGCCGACACCAAACACAACGATTCTGGGTTGTAACTCGATACTCATTTTTGCTTGCCTCGTCGAACACCGATCGGAGTGACTCAAGGCATAGCGTCGAGGAACAGCCTTAATTCGACGTTAAAGAAAAACTCGAAATTAAAAGTTTTCCTTCAACCAGTCGAAAGCACGGCCAATCATGCCTTGTTCTGCGTCACGTTCTGCGGCGGGTCTCACCATCTTACGCGCTGCTTTAGGATCTCCGCCCCTTGCATGATCAAATGTTAACAGACCTGCGGCTGTGGAAAAAGTGGGTTTTGCACATTCATCCCCAAGTTGATTTGCCGCAATTGGTCGCCCCAAACGCACTGGCATGGCCAGAACGCGGGACGCCAGCTCGCGCACACCTGGAAGTTCGCTTGCGCCACCGGTCAGCACGGCCCGCCGAGGCAACTTGCCGCCAAGACCACTTTTCGACAGGCTTCTTGAAACCAGCTCGAACGTCTCTTCGACACGCGGAATAATATACTGACTGAGCTCCGCCTTGGACATTCGGGCCGATTGAAGCCGGCCATCGTCGCCAATTTTTGGGGTCTCGACCATGTCAGACTTACCGGTCTCCAGTGGTGTGACCGTACCATGCAGCGTTTTGATGCGCTCAGCTGCAGGCAATGTGGTGCCTATGCCCTGCGCTATGTCTGACGTTACATGGCTGCCGCCCACGGCGAGCGTTTCAAACCAGGCGAGCGTGCCACCAATATAGACTGAAATCCCGGTCGCGCCGCCGCCCATGTCGATACAGATACCGCCATTTTCGCGCTCATCATCAGCAAACACCGCCTCAGCGCCCATAAAGCCGCCAGCCGAGACACTGTCGATTTTGAGATGGGCGCGCGACACGCACAGAAGCAAGTTCTTCATCACCGGTTTTGGCAGAGAAATCAGATTGACGTGCGCACCGAGTTTATCGGCGAACATGCCACGTGGGTCTCGAACACCGTCACTTCCGTCTACGGAATAGCTGAACGGCACGGCGTGCAGGATCTGCCGTTTGTCATCTTCTCCGGCTTCCAGAGCCTTTTCGAGAATACGGACGACATCTCGCTGACCGATTTCGCGCCCACCCATCTCGATCTCAGCGCGCGCGGCGAAAGACTTCATGGTTGGGCCACTGACAGCCATGCGGACTGACGAAACCTGTTGCCCGGCCATACGCTCGGCATCTTCGACCGCGAGGCGAATAGACCGCTCCAGACCATCCATGTCGATCACGACACCACCTTTGAGGCCACGGCTGGATTGCTGACCATAGCCCAGCAGCTCAAAACCGCCTGCAGACGGGTCTGTGACGCGGGTAATCAGGCATGAAATGCCTGTCGCACCAAGGTCCAGCGCGGCAACCAATTGCCCGGTTTTGGCGAGCCGTGGGTGTGAGCTTGCGAGAAGGCGTTCCTCAAGTCCTGACATCACCCTGCCCCTCCGATGTCTGCGAGCGCAAATTCTGTTTCCTGGCGCTGAACATAGACCCGTGCCGGATCTCGCAGATCGATCTGCTTAACCTGACGATCGAGAATGCCTGTCGCGCGATGCAATGCTGCGAGCACTTCCAGCGCGGGTTCGATGGCATCATCTGCCGGCAGCTTGGCGCGTGTGCCAGACGCCATAATGAGGTCCCAACGGCGCTCACCAATACGCTCAGCATAGTCGAGGCGCGTCTCGAGCGCAGGAAAGCGCTGAAGATCATCAAGCAATGCCGGCCATTGAGGCAGTGCGCCATCACCCTGGATCAGGTGATAATCAACGCCGTCACGGATCTCTGCCGCTTCCTCGCCGGTAATATGGACAGCCTTCAACGGCGCAGCCTCGGTCTCACGGAACAGAACGGAGGTTTCCAGCGGCGTAACAACGACCGTGATCTGGTTTGGCCAGAAGCGGTGAACCTGAACATTGCCAAAGCCTTTCAGCGTGTCGATCCGGTCTTTGATCTGCGCAGGATCTGCGCGGAACATGCTGTCGCCCTCGCGAACGGACATGGCGCGTCGGATAACGGCTTCCTGCTCGTCGGTGACCTCAATAATCTGAATGGATTTGACGGACAGACCAAAAGTTTTGGCAGCGCCATCAGCCAGCTCGTTGGCCTTGGTTTCGACGACAGAAATTGACTGGCCCATCCAGGCCGCAGCGCCGACAAGCAGCGCAACAAGAAAGAACACGCCCATAATAATGGACGAGGCATCAGCGGTTTGTTTTACAACAGCATCACGAGCTGGCGCCTCCTTTTTGGAGTTCCCCTTAGGCCCTGATTTACTGCTTGCTTTACCCTTCTGACCACCCTTTACCTGGGGCATGACGCATCCTCTACCATCCACTCAACGAGCTCGGGAAATGAGATTCCGAGACTCGCCGCTTGTTCCGGGACGAGAGAGGTTGGCGTCATGCCAGGCTGCGTGTTGGTTTCCAGTATCACGAGCCGGTCTCTCTCGTCGTCGTAACGAAAGTCGGACCGCGTCACACCGCGACAACCAAGCGCCTGATGAGCCTTTACAGCTGCATCCATGGCGGCCTGTGTCACTTGTCCCGGCAAGTCAGCCGGAACCACGTGGCGCGATCCCCCGCTCGCATATTTTGCGTCAAAATCGTAAAACTCTCTTAACGGTATGATCTCCGTGACACACAAAGCGCGATCACCTTGAACTCCCACGGATAATTCTTTTCCAGGGATATATTCTTCACACATGAGATTGTCGCCATAGGTCCAGCTCTCTGACATGAGCTGGTTGGCCGGCGCATTGGCCCCTTCGCGAACGATGACCACACCGAAGCTCGAGCCCTCAGCAATGGGCTTGATCACATAAGGCGGCGGCAGCGGATGATTGGCGGAGGCGTCGGCGCGCGTGACACGCACGTCGGCCGCAATCTCGATACTGTTCTGCGCATAGACGGCTTTGGATTTGCGTTTATCCATCGCGACAGCAGAGGCCGCGACGCCAGAATGGGTGTAAGGAATGCCCATCACCTCAAAAATACCCTGAACACAGCCATCTTCACCCCAGGGGCCATGCAATCCATTCAGGATGACATCGGGTTTCGCTTCCAGGATTTGCTGCGCCAATTGCCGGGTCGCATCAATTTCGACAACATCATACTTACCGGTTTCCCGCGCCGCCTTGGCCATGGCCGTGCCGGACGAAATCGACACTTCGCGTTCTGACGACCACCCACCATAGACAACTGCAACCCGTTTCATCCGTCACTCCCGACCTGAACTCACGATGAGAATTCTGCTCACCAAAGATGGCAAGCCTGAGACGAATTCGCGAATTTTGGGAAGCTCCCTTTTGACCGGGAGTGTTTAAGGGCGGTCTTCAAGAGGCTGATTGCTGGTAAAATCAAGTTCCGGGACGCCTTTACAGAATCCCTCAAACTCACCTGTGTCTGCATTGAAAGGTTCACCCGCTAGAACGGGATAAGAGGCAAGATCGGCCTCGGTGAAGTGGTCCGGCACATTTGCCAGTTTCAAGACGGTACAGGCCATCTGAACCTGTGTTTCGGGATCAGCGAAAATCACGGAGTTTGGAAACCAAATCTGCGAACCGCTGATATTTGACCACAGGATCCGTCGACCATCCTCGAAAAACACCATCCTGTCCGCAGCGTCATCACCAATTTTGGAGCTGGTTACCAATTGACCTGTTTCAGCAAGCCACAGCGCCACCTTCCCATTCTCATGAGATGTGGCGATAAGCTGCCCATCAGGCGAGAATTGGATCAGCGGCGCATTTCCGAAATCGAGCGTTCTTCTGATGATCTCACGGCCAGTTTCGACGTCCCAGATGACCAGAATTCCGGGCTCAATAACGGCTGCGAGCTGTTGAGCATTTTCCGACAGAGCGAGAGCGGAAACTCTCGAAAAGCCGGTCTCGATCTCAGCGATGACTTCCCCGGTTTCGCTATGTCTCACCATCAGGGAATCTGACCATTGCGCAGTGGCCATGATCAGACCGTCGCGCGTCCATGCTGCGTGCGACACAACATAATAGGCGTTTTCATCCTCTGGCGGGATTTCAAAAAAAGTAATGTTATTAAAAGGGTCAAACACACGAATGCTTCCGTCTATTCGAGACCAAAGCATTTTATCCGCTAACTCGGCCTTCTGCGGCCGAAAAACAGTATTCTGCTGCCCGTCGAGGGACGAATACTCAAGCAGCAATTCCTCGGTCTGAGAATCATAAACCTGGAAACTGCCATCAATATCGCTGGTCAAATATTTGGAACCGTCCACTGAAAACGACATAGGAGAGACGCTGAATTCATCTTGCGCGGTCGAAGACCTGATCACCTCTAGGGTTTCTGCATCCCAGACAGAGAACAGATTTCCATCGACGCCGCTTGTGTAGATCCGGGTGCTATCAGCGGACAAGCTGGCTCTGCTCAAACTTCTGATTCCGTTGGAAAACATGAAAACCTGTTCACGAAACCGAATATCCCAGGTCCTGAGCCGTCCGTCAGCAGAGGAATTCGTCAGAAAGAACTCATTGAAGGTGAATTCCATCGCATCATTTGCCGATATAGATTGCGCATCAGCCTTCAAACTTCCCAAAATTTGCCGCGTGTAAGCGTCGAAGATGTGGATCGTGCCATTGATATCATGAACCGCCACGCGCGGCAGCCGCGGATGATGTTTTATTTCCGAAAGGTTCTCGAAGCGTCCCAGAATTTCTTTTTCTTCCGGATAGCGAACATTCCAAGCGCGAAAAGTGCCATCCCAGGACGCACTAAAAAGTACATCGCTGCCTGGTTCGCCAAACGCAAGAGAGGAAATTCGGCCGGTATGGCCTTCAAATTTCCGAACGTAAGCGCGCTGGGCGAGGTCGAATATCCAGATGATTCCATCTTCGCCCCCCACTGCAACCTGTTTACCGTCCAACGAGAAGGCAATCGCATCTATGGCACCTGTCGAGTACGGCCTCAGGTTCGGCAGGCCCTCTTCACTGTCAGATAGAAATGAGTCTTCAGCCCAAACAACATCCGCATACGGATCATAAATATCTGAATAGTCGTCGCTGTAGGTCGCCTTCTCAGTATCTGGTCCAATCCCGTACCCAATACTTTCGACGTTTTCAAAGGCTTCCGCCGAAGACGCAGATGAATTTGAACCAAAATTGATAACATGAGGGATTCCACTTCCCTTATCGGCCTCGGGAACTTGCAACAGAAAAGTATCATTTATCGCAAACTCCCAGATCAGACTCTTATGATCGCCTGATCCAATGGCGAGATAGCGGTCGTCTGGAGAGATTCGAAAGACAATTGGCTCCAGTTCGTAATCCCTCATAGTCGTCAGTTTTTGACCGGAGTTCATGTCCCACGCCGTCAAGCTCAAATCTTCTGTGATCGTAACCGCTCTGTTCGTGCTGTCAGAGACCATGATCTGAATAATGGGAGCACCATCACCATCAATCGCGCGAAGCTGTTCGCCAGTCACAAAATTCCAAACATGAAGCGCGCCGTCGCTTGTGCCGAAATAGGCTAATCCAGACACCGGCATGACCGTCACAGCAGTATAATTTCGGGACGTGATATTTTCGCTTTCAAAGAAGGGCTTGAGATCGACGATATTGACGAGCCTGTTTGACGACAGAGACAACGCGATTTGCCTTTGCGCAGCGGCGTAACCTTCCTCGCCATCGAAGAACTTCCGAACGGGGCTTCGATTGGCTAGCGGATCAGCCTGAAGCGCCATGCGTAGGGATGTCAGATGATCGCCCTGCTCTTCGTCAAATATCGCTCTTGCCTCGTTGGCGAGAACACCCGACGATTGTTCGGCGAGTTTTGCTGTACCGCTCAGCGCCAGCCAACTTGCCGTGCCCGCGACTACCGATAGCGTCAAACCAAGCGTCATCAGCACGGTAGCCATCGCCACTCTTGCGGCTTGTCGCCGGCGCTCTCTCTGCCAGAGGGCGTCAAAGCGCACGGACAACATTCCCGAAACCAGCCGCATCAAAGCGCGGTCGAGCCCATCGGTTTCGACGTTCACAGCAAGAGGCTCGATTGGGGTCAGGTGGTCATCCGTCGTTTTACGGAAACTTTGAGGAAAACACTCCGTGCTTTCATCGACGGAATTGGGCGTTCCCGAAAGGATGACCGCAAAGATTCGGTCGGCCCGGCCGGTTTCTCTGAAATGGCGGATTTCGCGATCTACCCATTGCGCATTGGCCGCATTAGGTGAACAGAGAACAATGAGACAGTCTGATTGTTCAATCTGGCGCTTGAGTTCACTATCTAGATCAGGTGCACCCGAAAGATCAGTCTCGTCGCGAAAGATCCTGCCGAGCTTGCGATTTGCGGCGATGTCTCGGGAAACATCTTTGGGGAGCTTATAGGTTTCCAGCCATTTCTGGATCCTGCGCGCATCTTTGATGTCGGCTTGGGTATAGCTGATAAATGCCAAATTTCCAGACAAGGCAGATCCCCCAATGCCGCGCTGATCAGAAGCAATGATTAGACACGTCCGAAAGCAGACGCGCAAGCGCAAGGAAAGAGATCTGGACTTTGGCCCAGGTTAAACCGCTCGCTCACCGAGTTGGCGGACGGCGTTCAGCCATTTTTCGTGTTTAGCTTGGCTTTTGGTTTCTACCGTGCCGATGAGCTTATGTCGGATCGGGCTGAACCCGGAGATTCCGAACATGCCCTTTTCAAGTCCTTTGAGGCTATTGGCACCAAACCAGGTGTTATAAATCAGGCTCGGCATCCCCATGGTGACGATGATCCGCATGGATTTGCCCTTCATGCGCGCCTTTGGAAATTCTCTTTCGGAGTTTGCTTCTTCAAGAAAATATCCACCGCGGGCTGCGTGTTCGAAGAAGGCCTTGAGGATAGACGGCGCGCCCCCCAACCAAAGCGGAAAGATGATCACAACATGATCTGCCGAACCGATCTTGTTGCGCTCCGCAGCGATGTTTGCGGGTGGAACGGTTTCAAAGTCGTCCGGCCTTCGCATGAAGTCGAACTCGAGATCGCCAATAACAATTTCGTCGACGTTATGGCCGGCGGATTTTGCGCCCTCGATATAAGCATCGCCCAGCGCCCGACAGAAATGCGGCTGACTCGTATCGGGATGCCCGTGAATGACACAGATCTTTGACATGTTTTACCCTTATAGTTTTTAAGGATAATTCATGTGTACCATTCCCGGGTCGGGCCGACTAGCCAAAAAGCGCCCGCTTACGCCCTGCATCAAAGCTCGGCATTTGTTTCTCAAACGGACTGAGCCTTGGAAGATCATTCAGGATTGGTCGCATTCGGCGGATTAGATCATCTCTGATTTCCTCTCGCCCGACGCGGATCGTCGTAAAAGCGACCTGACACCGACGTACATAGTCCGACACATTGCGATCATCATTCTCAGAAAAATACCGCGCTTCCCCATTTCGGGTTCGAAGACGATAGCCCAAAACCCGTTTCCCAAGATTGCGTCGAAGCTCCGATCGATAGGTGCTTCGCAGATGATCGAGATAGGTTTTACCAATATCTTCAGAAGCACCGATATGGATGACCTCTCCGTCGGGGCTCGAAACAGTCAGAATTCCGGGTCCGCCGGCTGACGGCGCACGCCCAAAGGATTGTGGATCTGTCGTGAGGCATTCCCGACCACCATTGGCCAAGAGTTCAAACGCAATGCCCTGAAGCCGATCCCAGAGTTCAACCGGTCCGGGGAGCTGAACCACAGTTCGGGCGCCCGACGCCGAAGTCGCGAACACTGCGGGGATATGATGCCTCAGAGCCTCCATGAGTTCGACACGCCCAAAGCTGACAGGCAGAACGCGTATTGAAAAATCGGACAGCGCATAAACTGGCTCCGCAGCCCCTGCGCGATAGGCTTTGTAGAATTTTGAATGTTTCGGATTGGTCTGGCTCAGAAGGGTTTTGCGGAGATTGTCCGTCTCGCCGACATAAAAGGTGTCGGCATTTGCAATAAAGGCGAAAACGCCCGCGCTGTCTGGCACGCTCGACGGCTTGCGGATGGTGTCCTGCTTGAGAAAAGCACGCGCCCCCTCAGACAGAACCGCTTCCGAATTCTGTTGCACCAATGACCAGAATGCCATGAATTTTTCCCCTTAACTGGAGAGAAATTTAAAGCTCGCTTCCAAAGACTTGGTCTAAATAATCATCTCAATTTGTGTTGAATTTGCCCGGTCTTAGTCGACCCGCTTCAGCCCGGACACATAGCGTTTCCAGTTTTCAACATAGTGGGTCGCCGATGCGAGCAGCATCTGCTCGCCAGCCTCATCAAGCTGACGCACGACCTTCCCCGGGGCGCCCATGACCAGTGAGTTGTCAGGGATCTCTTTCCCTTCCGGAATGAGCGCATGTGCGCCTATCAGGCAGTTTTTCCCGATTTTTGCGCGGTTCAGAATGGTTGCCCCGATGCCGATCAGAGAGTTGTCACCAATCGTGCAGCCATGCAGCATGGCCATGTGTCCGACCGTGACATTCTTGCCGATTGTCAGCGGTACGCCCTCATCCGTGTGCAGAACACTTCCATCCTGCACGTTGGAATTCTCACCAATGGTGATCGGATCGTTATCGCCGCGCACCGTAACGTTAAACCAGACACTCGCATTTTCGTTCAGAATAACGCTGCCTAAAACTGTAGCATTGTCGGCAATCCAGTAATTTCCGCTCTCCGGAAGAAAAACTCGTTTATCTCCAAGATCATAGACTGCCATTTTCATTCTCCACATAGGGTTTACACGAAAAATTCGTGTTAATTGCGTCTTGTGTTTCTCTTAACTGTTGTATGGTGGACTTGTCTAAAGATTCGCATGGAACGGTACCATTACCGCCCCGACGAGCAGCTGAAGAGGTGCGCGTGGTGACACGAAACGCATTCGAGAACGGGCCCGGACCCGACCGACGAGCGGACAAGCTAGCCGCCACCTCTTTTCCCCCTTTTTTCAAACGTCGCAGCGCTCTCCCGCCTGCGGCGTTTTTCTTTGTGGTAAGCCAAGGAGACCATCATGGGTAAACGTTCAGCAGTGCGGAAAATTCGAAATGCCGAATTCAACACCGACGCCTATTTTGAGGACGAAGCTCGCGCAAATGGTCACGGCCTTTATGCAATAGACGGCGGCTGGACACCCGATGACGAACCCAAGGGGCGCGCCGGGAACCGAAAACAAAAAGAGGGTCCTCCACGAGACCAGCGTTATACCAAGAATGTAAAGCCTCGGTCCGAAGGCCAGGCTCAGCTTCTGAAAGCGATTGATGAGCACAATCTGATCTGTGCCCTCGGCCCTGCCGGTACGGGTAAAACCTATCTCGCTATCACCAAGGCGGTCGAAGCGCTCCAGAAGGGCGAAGTCGGACGCATCGTGCTGGCACGCCCCGCCGTTGAAGCGGGCGAACAGATTGGCTTCCTGCCTGGTGCCATGGAAGACAAGCTCGCGCCTTATCTCCGCCCGCTCTATGATGCGCTCTCTGACCGTTTGTCTCCGAAACAGCTGAAAGAAATGCTGGCGGAAGGTGTGATTGAGATTGCACCGATTGGCTTCATGCGCGGACGAACCCTCAACAACGCCTTTGTGGTGGTCGATGAGGCGCAGAACTGCACGTATACGCAGATCAAAATGCTGCTCACGCGTCTCGGCTGGCACTCGACCATGGTCGTGACTGGCGACCCGGCTCAGTCTGACCTTCTTCCTGAGCTGTCAGGCCTCGGCAAAGCCGCTGACAAGCTGGAAGCCATGTCAGATGTCGCAGTCATCCGATTGCAGGCAGAAGATGTGGTGCGTCACCCGCTCGTCGCACAAATGCTCGAAACGCTCTGACGGCCAAATTGCACCACACAAAAGAAAGCCCGCCATTCAGCGGGCTTTTTTATGGCTGGCCTGCAGCGTCCATCATGCGTTCTCGCTCGCGCTCCTGCAGAGATTCCTCGATCTGGGTCGGGCAGTATTTCGGAATCCCAAAGCCTTCTTTGAGATCCTCAGTCAGAACATTCGTGTTCTGAAGCGCCTCTGTCAGTTCGTCTTTGCGGAACCAGATAAGATCGCGGCGCGCGCAGGTCTGTGCATACTCGTAAAGACGGGACCGCTCATCTGTCTTGAAATTGAGCGAGCCGGCAAACGCCAGATCCGGCGGGATATAAGCCACCTTGAAATTCATGTCATGCGTATCTGAAAGCACGGCATATTCGCGTAAAGCCGTTCGGGCGCCGAACATCATCATAGTGTCAAAAGACTTGGAGACGATCTGGATGGTATTCACCGGGGTCGAGCTGACAGGTGCCTGCAATTGTCCGTTCACCAGCACATAGAGATTAGCCCCTTTAAAGTCGGACAGGCTTTCCGTTTGAAGGGTCAGCCATTCCGGCCCGATGAAGAATGGTACTGAAGCACCGCCATCGACATGCATTTCCTGATAGAGCTGGCCATCCGCCTCGACATCCATCATGACGGGCGGAAACACACCCGGAACGCTGGCTGACGCAACAAGCACATCGCGGAAGAGCTCGCGTGCCGCCGGGCTCTTTTGTTTGGCGATCCGTCCCATATCCCAATAGGTGGTCAGCTGCCGATCGAGATTGGTTGTCGCCACCATCAAAATTCGTCCGGTTTCGGCCTCTTCGGCCACCGCGGCGATCAGTTCATCGGTTACATAGGCATCGACGAGCGCATCCAGAGGACCGCCTTTGAAGAAGCTGGAGGAATAGAACACGCCTGCTCCGCGGTTTTGCAGGATATTTTCTGCTGACTCGCCGACAAAAGCCTCTCTCAACTCATCATCCCAGTCGGGCCCCAGATAGGCGAAGGGCGCGATCAGCGCACCAGTGCTGACACCTGTGACCACTTCAAACCTTGGCCTGTGTCCTTCTCTCGTCATTCCCGTCAGAACGCCCGCCCCAAACGAGCCCCCGGCACCACCGCCTGATAGGGCGAGAAAATCCAGCGACCCGTCACTGGCGGACAAGATCTGACGGATGCTCTGTTCGGTGATGAGCGTTGAGCTGGTGTCAAAGCCAACGATCCGGATATCGGAGACAAAGCCTGCGACATTGGCATAATCAGGTGCCGGAGGAGGCCCCTCTTCGCGCGGCAGGGTCACACATGCTGAAACAAGGCTCGTGCCTGTTATCAGAGCCGTAACGCCAGCCCAATTCAGTCGCCCCACCATATTGCCATACCTTTTTTGCGCCTGTTTGTGCGTCAGAGACCATAATCAGACACACGTGGAAATGACAAACTTAAGGCGCACCACCTGCACGGCTGAAACGCTGTTTCAGATTTGTCAGGAAAGCATTGGCCGTCGTGGTGTCGGCCATACGGCGGATGGTGTCTGTCAGACGGGCTGTCGACACGTCATTTGTGCTCGTCAGAAGATCAAACGTGCTGTCTTCCTCCGTCCCTCTGACCGAGTCCAGATAGGCAGACCGCAGATTGGATAGACCTTCCAGATCACCATCAAGGCGATAGGCAACGGCTGCGCGAACCGCCGTTTGCAATTGAGCACCTGTCAGTCGCTGCCCCGGCGGCGGGAGTGTTCGCTGGAGTGCACGACCTGCTGCGCCCCAGGTCCGGGCACGCCAGTGAACTTCGGCCAGAAGATCACGACCACGCTGATTTTCGAGCGTTTCCAGAAGTTCAATTGCATGGCCATAGCGGCCGAGTTCCATATGGGCGGCAGCCTCCAGAAGACGGCGCTCTATTCGCAGCTCATCACTAAGGCCCGCAATACGGGTCGCATTGAGAGACTGCAGTGCTTTTTCCGGGCGGCGATCCATAAGGTAAATCGCAGCCAGGTCAGAGGCGATCTGCGCACGGCTTTGACCGATGAGGTTTCGGTTTTCGACCTGGTGGGACAACAGCTCAGTCGCCGGATCCAGAAGATCAAACGCGACAAGGCGATTTGACAGCATGCGGATCATGCGATCGCCGTCCGGGCCGATCGGCGTAAGCTCGCGAAATTCATAAAACAGGGCCAGCGCGGAGATCGGATCGAGCGAGTCTGCCTTGCCTTCCAGGAAGAGGCTCTCAAACTGCTCAGCAAGCTTGATGCGCAAGTCTCGCGCACCTGGAAGGTTGGGGAATTGTTCGGCGAAGTTTTTCGCCAGGGTCAGGGCCTCCCGGAACCGCCCGAGTTCGAAATAGGAATCGGCTAGTTCGGCGACGATTTCGAGCTCAAGCTGATCACCACGCCAGCGGAAACGAAGCATGTCGAGCTGGTCGCTCGCATCGAGATGAGAGATTTTACCTTCATCGACGGCAAGCTTGATGGCCTCCAATTGCGCGCGAACGCGAACATTAGGATCTGAATGCCCCATAAGGCGCTGATAGATCGCGCGAGCATCATCAAAGCGATTGGTCGCGACTGCCATCTCGCCCAGTGTGAGACTGGCATGTCCTGCGGCTTTCTCGTCCTCACCCCGCGCGGCTGCGAGCGCATGGGCTTCAGCATTGCCGCCATCGCCCATGCGGATCATCGCCCGTGATGCTGCCGCATGGAAACGCGCTGCCCATTCCGGCGAATGAGCATTAATCAAGGGTTCAGCCAGAATGAAGGCTTCGCGGGATTTCCGCCAATCGCCAATCTCCGCATAGGCCAGGCCCAGCCAGGAGGCTGCAGCCGGGTCACCGCGAACATTGCCATGCTCCAGCGTTTTGATCGCGTCTTCATAGCGACCCATCATGATGTCTGCGGCGCCTCGAAGCGTTCGCCATTGCGCGTCCTGCTCAAGTAACGGGTCGGCAGATTGAGCGATATTCAAGGGCCCATAGGCTTCTGCTGCATATTCCCAGGCCAGATAGAATTTGGCGAGATTCATCAGCGCGTCCTGGCCTTCCCAGGTTTCCGGGTCCGCGCGGGCCGCCGCGGCGGCGAGGCGTGTCTGATTGCGCCAGAAATCTCTTTCGCTTCCAAGTCGCCAGCTCGCAAAGTCGAGGAAGCCAGGAGAAATGCCTCCCTGCCCGGCAAGCGCACTATCAACGCCCCAGCTCGACAGAGCGAGACCCGAATCCCGGCTGATCCGAATATTGTCGCCGCGCTGAACAACGTTCACATCATCGGCTTTTGGAATAACAACGAGCCCGTGTGACGTCACGGGCAGTTCGGCGTCGATGAAAGAAAGGCTCTGCGCAAGCGTCGTTGAAGGATCGGCAGCCGAGACAAAAATCAGTTCGTCCCCGATTTCGGGATCAGTCAGGCTGAATACTGTGCCTGCTTCCCGCACAATGGCCTCAATGCCCGACCCGCCATTGCTCGCAATACGTTTGAGCTTGACCTGATGGTCAGCCAGCTCTCCTTCATTGCCCGCCTCTAAACGCCAATTGCGCCCATCAGACTCAATCTGAAGCAGCAAATCTGTAGGCAGAAAAACCCTCAGCGCCATGCCCGTATCTGAACGGACCTGATCAATCCGAACGCCTGTTGATTGCTCGAGTCCGCTGAGATCGAAACTGCCATTTGCCGGAAAAGCCATCCAGACAGCATTGTTCCGGCGAAACACCACGCCGGGAATATCCGACGCAAACTTCAACTCCAGACCAATGCCGCGCCCACCAGGCGTTACGGCAACCGGTACAGTACCAGAGCGTGGCAATGCTTCTGACCAGATGCGAGCTTCCGTGATGGGGGGAAGCGCTTCTGGCTCTTCAACGAACCGAACTGACGGAGGCGGTTCTGTTACGGCCTCAATCGCAGCGTCAGCCTGCGTATCGATGTCGGGCTCCGGGGACGGATTTTCGGCCTGATAGGAGGCCAGCGTTTCGAGGGGCGGTTTCCGACTCGGTGGTTCAACGCCCTCAGGCTCGGCTGGCCCAAGGGTTTCAGCCAGCGCCTGTAGCGCCTCTGGGATTGCCGCGTCTTCCTCGGGAAGGTCGTCCGGCGCCTCGCCTTCGCGAATTCGCACCAGAACCGAATTGTCGACCGCAATTGCATTGGCCCAGTGCCCGTCGCTCAGATCAAGATCAACGACGAAAGTCTCGTCGGTGTTTTCACCGTCAATTCCGCGAAGGCCGCGCGGCGGATCGATTTTTGTGCGCGTGAGATCGGTGATGCCACGTCTGTCAAACTCAATCCTGAAGCCTTCATCAGTCGTGCTTGTTTCGAAGCCGACGTTCTCTGGCCAGTAAAAGGCGAGTGTCGAATAGGCATCGTTCTGCGAGCCCTGAATCGTAAGCGCCAAGGGCGGCGGCAAATTGGCAAGACGCGCGGCTTCGGCAGCTTCGGCAGCCGCCTGCGCCTCTGCCGCTTTCCGGGCCACCACGGGAGAAACAATATCAGGCGGATCTGTATCCCGATCTTCTGAGACCAGATCAATCGCCGTCAGATCCCAGGAGTTCGAGACGTGTGCTTTGTACTCCCGCGCCAATGCGATACGGACTTCTCGACCATCATCGCTCTGACGGGCAATCGCGATCTGACTTGGCAAATCGTCTTTGAGCTTGTCGAGATCGAGCGCAACCGGCTCATCAAAGCGTAAAATGAGCACAGGACCGGTCATATCGGCCGTCAGCGACGGGCCATTTTCACTGCCATCCGCCCAGCTCATCAAAATGCGCGCATAGCCATCCTGTTCACTCGCTTCGATCGACAATTGTCGATTCTGCGCCCAGGCAGAAGGTGCGCTGGCGAGCGTTGTCAGGCTTATAATGGTCAGACCAGCAGCCGAGGAGAAGAACCGGTTACGGTTCATTCGTTCGCGCCTCCAGTTCTGCAATCGTCTGCGGCGGTTCGGTCTTTTGCGCCATCAGCATGGTCAGCGTCCGGGCGCGATCAATTTCCATTTCCGACAGAATGGCCGCCATGTTGGCAGGTTTCATGCGATCGGCGATTTCCAGCATGAGCTCATTGTCGAGCGTGTTGAAAATACGCGCGCCATCCTTCGGCTTCATGCTTTCATACAGCTTCACGAGAGAGGCCAGCTGCTCTTCATTCTGCTCGTCCAGATCGCCAAGAAGCCCCTGAATACTTGTTTCGAGCCGTTCCAGCTCCTGTATCTGGTCTGTCAGACGATTCTCGGCAGCTGAAATGGTCATCTCGCGCGTATCGAGCGACGCCTCACGGGCATCGAGAACTTCGCGGCGATCAGACAAAGACCGCAGCACCTGAATTTCATACTGAGACAACCCAGCCTGCTCCGCGATCAGATCGGGTGCCGGACACGTCTCCTCGCCGCCTGCTGATTGCTCCTCTTCGACAGAGACCGTTTCTGGAACGGTTTCAGCCTCCGCAGCCTCTTCTTCGGCATATGTTTTAGATTGAGCCGCCCGCTCGCCAGCGGCTTCAGCAATCGAGACCGCTTTCACCGCGAACACACCGAAAGCAACAACGCCAATGACAGGGAGAAGACGAACACGCGCACTCGACATTATCAGTAACCTCGCCGTCCGCCGCGGGGCAGACTGTTGGAAATGGATCGGGCTTCATCAATCTTGGACTGCAATTCCCTGCCGGTTTCGGCTGCTGTCTGACGCAGTCCCTGAACAGCGGCTTCGGCCTGAGCAATGGTTTCAGCCAGCTCACGCGCGGCTTCAATCATACCATCATTGCCCTTGCGTAAGCTGTTCAGGCGCTGATCCAGCCGCCAGCAATACACAATTGCCAGGACCAGAAGCAGGGCGAGACCGATTTCTACCATGAGGCCGTAATCACTCATTTCTGGTCTCCAAGGATTTCCTTGCGAGCACGGTCAGAAATTGGGTTTTCAATTCTGACGGCGACCTTATTGCCCATGCGGCCAACCCGGCCCTTTGTCAGACGAATGTCGCCGCATTTCAGCTCGACCTGCGATTCTGCAGACGCATTCAGAAACAACGTGTCGCCCTCTTTCAGATTGAGAAGCTGGCCAAGCGGCAATTCCATCTCATCGATGACTGTCTGTAATTCGAGTTTTGCGGCCCAAAGCTCGCTGGCAAGGTGACCTTCCCAGATATTGTCTCGACCGAACTTCTCGCCCATGAAGTTCTGGAGCAGCATTTTCCGGATGGGCTCGAGCGTTGCATAAGGCAAAAGCAATTCTGCCCGTCCGCCGCGATCTTCCATGTCGATCCGGAGCTTAACGAGAATGGCTGCGTTGGCAGGTCGCGCAATGGCGGCAAAGCGTGGGTTGGTCTCAATCCGGTCGAGCTCGAAATCGACCTCGGTCAGAGGTGCAAACGCCTGTTTGGCGTCCTGCAGAATGACTTCGACCAGACGCGTGACAAGCGAGCGCTCAATCGTCGTATATGGGCGTCCTTCAATCCGCATCGCGACTGTGCCCCGACGACCGCCGAGCAAAACGTCCACGATGGAGTATATGAGATTGGAGTCGACCGTGAGCAGGCCGTAATTATCGAGCTGCTTGGCGCGAAACACCGACAGAATTGCGGGGAGCGGAATGGAATTCAGATAATCGCCGAACCGGATGGAGGTGATCGCATCGAGCGAGACCTCAACGTTGTCCGACGTGAAGTTCCGCAGAGACGTGGTGAGCAGCCGGACCAGACGGTCGAAAACGACCTCCAGCATTGGAAGCCGCTCATAGGAGACCATGGCCGAGTTGATGATGGCCCGGATACCGGAATTGTCATCGGCTTCTTCGTCATCGAGTGAGAAACCAAGAAGACTGTCGATTTCATCCTGGTTGAGAATACGCTCTGTGGTCGTTCCCGACCCCATAACCACGCTGGCGAGGTTCGATTTGCTTTCTTCTTCCTCGTTCGCGAGTGAGGCTTCCCACTCGGCGGCAAAGTCGTCTCCCATACCGCCATCGTCGCCATTCGCGGCGTCGTCTGCCTCAAGCTCGGCAGCCCATTCAGCGGCTAATTCCTCATCAGTCTTTTCGTCAGACATTTCAGACTCTATTGGACGATAAATTCTTCAATCAGTACGGCGTCGATCGCATCTGGTGTCAGACTCATATTGACTCGACGCAAAAGCTCCCGGCGGATGCGATAGTCACCAGCCGATCCACTCAGATCATCAATCCGCATTTCACGCAGAAACATCTGGAACTGATCCGTAATGCGCGGCAGCAAGGAATCCAGCTTGTCGAAAACGCTTGGATCACTGGCTTCGAGGGTCAGTTTGAGCAAGAGCTGAGAGCGTCGTCCACCACCGGAGCTTACAGTGACCAGAATTTTCGGCATGGTGTAAAAACTTGGATCGCCCGGCGCGCCAATCTGAATGACGGCACCATTGTCTTCCAGTTCAGACGACGATTTCACACTACCGCCATGGCCATCATCAGCCGTGCCGTGGCTGTCATCTTTTTTGCCATGACCATCATCTTTTTTTCCATGATCGTCGTCTTTTTCACCATGGCCATCGTCTTCGCCATGCGCATCATCTTCCAGAGAAGCGACCTTGGTGCCGTCGGAATCGCCGCCCCCAAGAAGCATCATCACGCCGACACCGCCGCCCACCAGCACAAGAAGCGCGGGCAAAATAACAAATAAAACCAACGTTTTACCTGCCATTTTCTTTTTGGCGGGCGCCATAGCCTCATCCGCTCCATCTTCAGCGGAGGTCTCGTCAATTTCGGTCTCTGTTTCTTCTGACATGTACCGTATCCTGCAGTTTTGACCCGGCAAAAATGACCGCGCTTGGTTAAGGAAGCGTGGAGATGGGCAGTTTCTGCCGATCAATTTCATTAAGTTTCAAATGTCACCAAAATGCAGGAAAGAATTAACCCTCAGCCCCCAGAACTCGGAGTGTAAAATACGATGGTTTGGGCTATTCATGGACAACGCACTTCTCGTTGGACTCAATTCGCAGGAAATGCTGCGCCGCCGGATGGATCTGGTGGCGAACAATCTTGCCAATATGAATACCGCCGCTTTCAAAGCTGAAGTCGCTCTGAATGATCTGGTGATCCAGCGACCATCCGAAGCCAATGATACTCCAGAAGATATCCGCTTCACTCAAGTCGAACGCATGCATCGGGATATGACGGCCGGCACATTGCGTCAGACCGGTGGCCCGCTTGATTTCGGCCTCGCCGAAGCCAATGCATTCTTCTCCGTGCGGGTGGGCGAGGAAACCTATTATACCCGTGACGGACAATTCGCGCTGGATGAACTCAGCCGACTTGTGACGCACGAAGGCGCCATGGTGCTGGATGAAGGCGGCAATGAAATGGTGTTCGATCCGGAAGGCGGACCACCAACCGTGAGCGAAACCGGCATGATCCGACAGGGAAATGTTGAGATTGGACGCCTTGGTATTTACCAGTTTGAAACGCCAGATGCGTTAGAAAAGTCGGGTGGCAATCTCTGGTCCCCAGCAGGACAAGAGCCAGAAGCCGCCGAGCTGCCAAAATTGCAGCAGGGTGTTGTGGAGCAATCCAACGTCAACGCCATTTCGGAAATCACCCGGATGATCGAAATTTCCCGGGCCTACACATCAGCAAGCCGCCTCGTAAAAGACGCAGATGAGCTTCGCAAAACAGCGATCAGCAAACTGGGGTCAACCCAGGCGTAAATTTTTAAGGTGAGTGGTTCATGCGTTCCCTATACACGGCTGCAACTGGCATGCAGGCCCAACAGTTGAATGTTGAGGTCATCTCAAACAACATTGCGAACATGAACACGACCGGGTTCAAGCGCCAGCGCGCTGAATTCCAGGACCTCCTTTATATGAATGTCGAGCGCATGGGGACGACCTCCTCTGACGGCGGAACAATTGTTCCAACGGGAGTGCAGGTCGGTACCGGTGTGAAGGCAGGTTCTGTTTACCGCATCACCGAGCAAGGCAATGTGCTTCAGACGGGTAACAAATTTGATCTGGCGCTGCAGGGCGACGGTTATTTTGTGATCCAGAACCCGGACGGCACCGAAGCCTACACCCGCGCCGGTAATTTCTCGGTCAGTCCGGAAGGTCAGATCGTCACGGAAGACGGATATGTGGTGTCTCCCGGCATTGCCATTCCGGAAGAAGCCGTGGACGTGACCATCAGTGCGGTTGGCATGGTGCAGGCGCGCATCGCTGGCGAAGTCGAATACCAGGAATTAGGCCAGGTCGATCTGGCGCGGTTCATCAACCCGCCCGGCCTCGATGCCATTGGCGACAATCTCTTCCTCGAAACGCCGTCATCCGGTCCGGCCAATCTGGGCACACCGGGCGCACTCGGCTTCGGCACCGTGCTGCAGGGTTTTCTCGAGAACTCCAACGTCAATGCCGTGAACGAGATCAGCTCTCTGATCCTCGCGCAGCGCGCATATGAAATGAATTCCAAAGTCATCACGACCTCAGACGAGATGCTGGGCGTATCCAGCCAGCTCCGATAGGCCGCCTGAAGGAGTAAGACCATGAAAAAGCGTCGTTCTCACCGCTTTCTGGCCCTGACACTGGCCAGCATTTTTGGTCCCTCCATGCCCGTCAACGCAGATATTGCTGTCGCAGGTCAATGGGTGTTGCTAGGTGATGTCGCGCCGGTTTCCGGCTCGGCCGCCTCGCGTCAGATCGCTGCCGCGCCCCTGCCCGGCCAACGCATGCCATTGTCATCTGAATTTATCGAAGCTCAGGCGGCAGCCGCTGGCTTCCCAATCGATCTGCCAGACGGCCAGATGATCTGGGTAACCAAATCTGCCAGCGCCGTGCCGACATCAACGACTCCACCGGCACCACAACAAAAAGTGCCACCACGACATGTCGCACGCGAAGGCGAAGTGCCCGTCCTCGTCACAGATGTCCGCCGCGGTGATGAAATTACCTCTGACATGATCACCTATGAACCCATGGAAGACGGCCGCCGTATTCAGGGCCTGATCCGGTCGGCCAGCGTTCTCGCCGATACCGAGGCACGCCGCACGATCCGTGCGGGTGAGCCGCTGTCACTCCGCGATATTCAGCCGCTTTCAATTCTTAAGAAAGGCGATCTGGTTCAGCTCATCTATGAGCGTGGACCGATCAAGCTTGTCGTCAACGCCAAGGCACTCAACAATGCCGCAAAAGGCGAAACGGTAAGATTGCAAAACCTTCAGTCCAACCGGTCCATGGACGCAATTGCCTGGGCGCCAGGCGAAGCCCGTATCAACACTCCCTATCTGAGCCAGGAAGGCTAACTCAATGACCCGCAATTCACTGACGTCATCAGCCCTTCTTCTGCTGGCCGTAACCGGCCTGGGCGCGTGCTCGACGGTAGGCTCGCTTGTGGAAGAGCCTCAACTGACGCCGATCAGCAATCCGGACACGATTATCGGCGCCATTCCGCCGACAGCTCCGGTGCCGAAAACCTATTCTGAGCCGCAGGCTGCGAATTCGCTGTGGCGTGTGGGTGCGCGAAGCTTCTTCAAGGATCAGCGTGCCAGCATGGTTGGCGATATTCTGACGGTCGACATTGATATTGCCGACACGGCAACGCTCAGCAACACGACGTCGACGAGCCGAACCGGCGCGCAGGATGCCGAAATCACCGGCCTGTTCGGACTAGAAGCTCCGATTGAACGCGCCCTGCCCGGGGCAGACTCGCTTGGCACCGGTATCGGCACGTCATCGTCTTCAACCTCGCAGGGCGTCGGATCCGTCAACCGGACGGAAACCATCCAGCTTGAGGTGGCCGCCGTCATAACAGATGTTCTGCCCAACGGGAATTTCGTGATTGCCGGACGCCAGGAAGTCAAAGTGAACGCCGAAGTTCGGGAACTGGTCGTCTCTGGCATCATCCGTCCGGAAGACATTTCTGCCGGCAACACTATTCAGCACACGCAGATGGCTGAAGCCCGGATTTCCTATGGCGGACGCGGCGATATCTCTACGATTCAGCGCCCACGTTACGGTCAGCGTGTTGCTAACAAGATTTTGCCATTCTGAACTTCAGACTGATTGCAATTTAAGCATTTACCGGCCCGCGATTTACCCTGTCGCGGGCCATTTTTGTGCCTGCGGCAATCCCGGGCTATTCTGACCCGGCAGAAAATGCCTTATCGGCAAGCATTTCCCATCTATACTTAAATTAAAACAAATTGATAACCATCATTACTATAATTAACGCAAACAATAAGAAGTTTTTCGCTTCAGTAATAACCTGACAAGGTCTTAGTAACTCTACGTTTTCTTATCTGGACTAGAACTGGTCTCGCTGGCGGGCAACGCCGAGCGTTGGGTGTTATAAAGCGGCGGCTCCATGAGGGCCGCCGCTGTTCCATTAAGATTTGTGTCACACAAACTTTTCTGTGCATCCCAATCCTACAACGTTATGCAATCAGCATGACGAGGGTTTTTCGCATTACCTGCATGGCGCTGCTCTGCACATCGTTGGGCAGCCTTGCTTGCTATAAGATCCTGAATGCAGACTTGGACGGAGATGGCAGTCGACGGACTTTCTTGCTGCCTTTGCTTCGAGCGCTTCATTCAAGCACAGGAATGGGCTGGGCGCTTATCGCGAACTTCGTTTTCTGGGCTTTACTCTTCGCATGGAGTGTATGGAGCATCAATCGTTACACGCCCAAAAAATAAAAAACCCGCCTCAGGGAGACGGGCTTTCTTAAGCTTAATCGATCGTGCGAAACTAATCGTCGCGGACGGTCTTTTCATTGCGCTCATGGGCTTCCTGCGCTTCGAGCGACAGGGTTGCTGTCGGACGGGCCTCAAGTCGGCCAAGAGAAATCGGATCACCGGTCATTTCGCAATAGCCATACGTGCCTTCGTCAAGGCGCCGTATCGCGGCATCGATTTTCGAAATCAGTTTACGCTGACGGTCGCGTGTCCGTAATTCCAGCGCTTTATCACTTTCGGCTGAGGCCCGGTCGACGATGTCGGCCAGCGTATCGCTGTCCTCCTGAAGGTTACCGATGGTCGTTTTTGACCCATCAATAATCTCCTGCTTCCAGTCCTGCAGTTTCTTTCTAAAATAGGCAATCTGACGATCGTTCATGAACTCTTCGTCAGGGCTCGGCTTATAGCCTTCCAGATCAGTCGTACTCACACCAGACTCCGACTCGGCTGTTTGATGGCTGGCTGTATATAGAGTTTAACCTGACTCTTCAATGAAGGATTTCAGTAGAAAAATTCCACAATTTCAGCGATTTTATCGGCGGTGTGACGATTTATACTTCGCTAATTCAACAGCAACGCGAAGTTCGATCTGATCGATCACCGATTCGAGCTCCGGATCATCGGTTTGGTCTCGTTCGCTCTCCATTGCCTGAGCGAGACGCTTTAAAGCAGCTTCAGGATTGCGTTCGCTGAGGACATCAAGTTTCAGCGCATCCAGCGCTTCCAGCATTTGACGCCCGCGGCGTTCAGAACGACGGCGCTTTTCCAGCGGGTCTTCCGCGCCCTGCAGCACCATAATCGCAGCGACCGAAGAAACGCCGACCGTGGAGGATGTTGATCGGGCGGCTGATGGCGCATCGGATCCGCTCATTGCAGACGTGAATGCGCCCCGATCACCAGACGGACTGGTCTTGCGAGACGACGACACATTCGAACTGGATCGGGACTTATCAATACGCATTCCCGGAACTCCATACAGGCACTGCCAGACTTCAGCGTTAAGGAAACATTATGGTGTATGCGTGGTGAAAGAGACGTTAACCGTTTCTTGGTTCTGGCCATGTAATTTCTAAACAGATTTGTCTGACGAGTTACCATGACCAAGCTTTTGAAAGCCTCTGCTTCTGCTCTTTGCATCGCAATGACGGCATCTTTTCTGCCTGCTGCGGACGCGGCCTCACGTTTGAAAGATATTGTCGATATTGAGGGCGTTCGGGAAAACCAGCTCATCGGTTACGGGCTTGTGGTGGGCCTGAATGGTACAGGCGATTCCTTGCGGAACTCGCCGTTCACCAAGCAAAGTCTTGAATCCATGCTGGAGCGCCTGGGCGTGAACACACGCGACCAGAACCTCAACACCAAGAACGTCGCTGCGGTGACCGTGACAGCATATTTGCCCCCATTTGCAACCAACGGCTCTCGGATTGATGTCAATGTTCAAAGCCTTGGTGATGCGAAATCACTACAGGGCGGAACCTTGCTGGTCACACCACTCATAGGCGCCGACGGTCAGGTTTATGCCGTCGGTCAGGGACCAGTGACTGCAGGAGGGTTCGCCGCGAGCGGTGATAGCGGCACATCCGTCATTCGGAACGTTCCGACCACCGCGCGGATTTCCAATGGCGCTTTGATTGAGCGGGAAATCGGCTTCAACCTGTCTGAACAACGCGTGCTGCGTCTCGCGCTCCGAAACCCTGATTTCACAACAGCAGAGCGCCTCGCTTATACGATTAATGCCTATATGGGGGTCGACCTTGCGGTCGTTCTGGACCCAGGCACCATTCGCCTCGCCTGCCCGCCAAATTATGACATGACCTCGCTTCTGGCCGAAATTGAAGGCCTGGTGGTTGAACCGGATCAGCCGGCGAAAATCGTCATCGATGAAGGCTCCGGCGTGATAGTCATGGGCGAAAATGTCCGCGTCTCAACGGTTGCCATCGCACAGGGCAATCTCACAATTCAGATTTCCGAACAGCCTGGTGTCAGCCAGCCAGCCCCCTTCTCTGAAGGCGAAACGGTTGTTGTCCCGCAATCGGGCGTCGAAGTGCTCGAAGACGGAACCGGCCTTGCCATGCTGGATGGTGGTGTGCCGCTTCGCGAACTGGTTGATGGTCTGAACGCGCTCGGCGTCACGCCGCGCGACATGATCTCCATTCTTCAGGCGCTGAAAGTTGCCGGCGCCCTGCAGGCCGAGATTGAGGTGCTCTGATCATGAATGAACTCGATGCGCTCGCGGCCAGCTCGCAATCCGCCCTGCCCTCTGTTGCCGGCGTGAAAGACAAGGAAGCGGCCCGCAAGGTCGCCGAAGAATTTGAGGCTATGTTCCTCACTCAGATGCTCGCCCCCCTGTTTGAATCGCTCGACACAGACGGAATTGCAGGTGGTGGCTCAGCAGAACGGGCGTTCCGCCCGATGTTGGTGGATGAGTATGCGAAAGAAATGTCGAAACAGGGCGGGATCGGGCTTGCCGATCAGGTCTACACCGAAATTCTGCGCATGCAGGGGTTAGAATAGACACCGAAAAGGACCTCACACATGACCATTGCCGCTCATGATATGGATGATCGCCTCGATCAGCTGATCTCCCTCACCAAGCGCCTGACCACGCTGATGTCAGACGAGACCGCCGCGCTGAAGGCGCGTCAGCTCGATGCGTCCTCCCAGGACTGGGACGAAAAGGAACGTCTGGCGCATACTTATCGTCTGGAGATGACCAATCTCGCACGCCAGCCGGATGAGTTGGTCAAGAGTGATGCAAACCTTCGCAAGAGCCTGTTTGAAACCGTGCGTCGGTTCCAGGAAGTTCTGGCCGAGCATAACAAAGCCCTGACCGCCATGCGGAGCGTGACGGAAGGTCTGGTCGAATCCATTGCGCGTGAAGTCTCACAGGAAACACGCGGTCCACAGGCTTACGGCTCAAACGGACAAACCGGCGGAAAAACCCGCGCATCAGGCATCGCAGTCAACGCCAAGGCCTGACACCTGCCGGGCGCAATCAACTCGTGATTGTCAAAGACTGACTTGAAAACCTCATCAGCGCCGTTACGCTCCCTGAAAGTCAGTTCGGGGAGCTTCAAGCATGCGTCAAATCGTGCGCGTTTTCACACTTATTTTGATTGTTGGTTTCACTGGTCTGGCGGCGCGGGCTGAATATCCGCTCGCCTATGTCGGGCCGCATGACATCGATGACTATTCCATGTCTCCTGACGGCATGAAGATAGCACTTCTGAAGCGCGTCGCCGAACACACATTTACTGGCACGGATAACTGGGACGAAATCACCATAAAATCAACGACAGGTGACGGCGATCTGCTTGTTCACGCTCCCTCCTATCGTCTGTATTTTTCAGTGACCTGGGGATTCGATGATCTGATCCTGGCCGAAGGTATTCAATACGACCTCAGAAACAGGGCGCGTGATTCCTCTGCCCAGGCAGTGATTTATGCCATCAATGCCAAGACCGGGGCTGAGCAGCTGGTATATTCAACATCCAAGGTCGACATTCGCGATGATGTGACCGTTCCACGCATTGTTGGGGCGTCTCGGGACACCAATGAAATCGCTATGGTTGTTGAACGCTCGCGCGGAAAAGACCTCATCATTGCCAATATCGAAACGGGTGAGCAGTTTGTCGCCGACAAGGGTAGCAAGAAAACTCAATACTGGGAATTCGACGATGATTTTCGTCCGTTTCTGCGGTTTGACGAAGGCAAACGCGAAAACGTCCAGCGCGTCTATTACAGGGATGAAAATGGCCGTTGGAAACTCCAGAGAATCTTTGATCCCCTGGAGAACGATTTTATGCCGGCAAGTAATCTGTCAAATGATCAGAAGATGCTGGTGGTGCACCGTCCTGACGACGCGGAAACGTCGGCGCTTTATCTCTATGATTTCCTGAATGACAAATACATTGAGCAGATCTTCCAGAAGGAAGGGCACGATATCGTCACGCTTCGTCGAGAGACCTATTCAGATGATCTGCTCTATGTCGGCTGGTTCGAGGATCAACTCGAAAAAGAATGGATTAGTGAGGAATTCGGTGAGGTCGGTCGGATGCTCGACGGTGCGTTCAAACCCGAAGACAATTGGAGCATACTGGAAACCAGCGTGGATGGACGCAAATGGCTGCTCTATGTCTCAAGCCCGACGCGCCCTGGCTCATTATTCCATTTCGACGTTGATACACTCAAAGCCCGGCACGTCATCAATTTACGTCCGGATTTGAAGAAAGAGCACGTGTTTCCCATACAGCGCGTTGATTACACGGCACAGGATGGATTGCCTTTGTTCGGGTATTATATCGAAGGTCGTATCGGGCCGGATGCGCCATTGATAGTGCATCCGCATGGTGGACCGGTCGCCCGGGATCATGCCGATTTTGACGGCATGGCTCAGTATCTCGCCTATCTTGGCTATAATGTCTTTCAGCCCCAGTTCCGGGGAAGCGGCGAATTAGGACGCGGCTTTGAAGAAGCCGGCTTCGGTGAATGGGGCCGCGCCATGCAAACCGATATTGATGATGGCGTTGCGGCACTGGAAGCAGAGGGCCTGATCAATCCGGACTCCGCCCGTCTGATTGTCGGCGCGTCCTATGGCGGGTATGCAGCAATGGCGGGAGCCGCACTGACGCCAGACAAATATACCTGTGTCATCAGCATTAATGGTGTCAGCGACCTGGCCGAATTCATCGATCAGTTCAGTGGAGACGACGATGCAGATCGCGTGGCACGAGACGTCTGGGTCAAGAGAATTGGAAACCCGGAGACCGCCCCAGAGGCCGTACGCGCAATTTCTCCCCGCGCATATGTCAGCAATATTAAGGCAAACATTCTACTGATCCATGGGGATGCAGACGACATTGTGCACGTCAATCAGTCGCGCGAAACCTTCAGATTGCTGCAGGAATATGGGGTCCCCTCCATGTATCATGAACTCGAAGGTGCCGGGCATTCCGTTCGCAATGAAGATCAGCGTGCGGAAATGCTGATGGTGATGCAGCGCTTTCTGTATGGCTGCCAGTCACCCTGGAATTGAAACGAAATAACATGGATACAATGACCAGGTATGCAAATACGCATTTCTGGTCTTCCCTGCTGAGCGATTGTTCAACGGAAGCGGAAACGCCATCATGCTCTGACTCGAACTGAATGCTGGAAAAACAGTTCCCAAAGCCGGACATGAAGGGTAAAAAAACGCTAGATGCGACAGCTGATCCTCTTCAGACATGCCAAAACCGAGCCCTATAGCGAAACGGGTTCTGATGAAACGCGCAGGTTAACTGATCGCGGGCATGAAGATGCTCAGACCGTAAGCTTCCAGTTGAAGGCCATGAATGTCAGGCCGACCCAGATCCTGGTTTCGACAGCACGCCGGACCCGTGAGACCGTCGCTGAATTTCAGAAGAGCTTTCCTGAAGCCCCGGTGACCTTCTCCGAGCGCCTTTATCTTGCGGATCCTGAGGAAATTTCTGGTCTGATCGAGGCTCTGCCAGATACAAACTGCCTCGTGGTCATTGGCCACAATCCAGGCATTCACGAACTCGCCATGCAGCTTACGGAATACGGTGGATATTCCAACTCCATGGCCGCCAGCCAGCTTCGTGTGAAATTTCCGACCGCTGCCATGGCCGTTTTCGAGGCCAAGGAAAACGACCCGTTCAACGCCTACAATTTTAAACTGGCCGAGTTTTTCACACCGCGCTCACTCACTGACGCGTGAACATCCTTCTTCTCGCCAGACATTCTGCATGATGTAGGTGAGGTCAGAAATCGACTTCCCCCAAGATCGGTATTCGGCATTTGCGGGGTCCGACCAATTCTGCACGAAGGCTTCCATCCGTGTCACGTGATCGCCCAGCGATTTGCGAATGTCTTCGGCCGTCACAATGCCCCAGTAATCCTTCACATCGACACGGCAGCCTGAAAAGGCACGGGCATCCGCTTCCATACGATCTGAGATGTCCTGAATATAGGCGACATCCACGCCCTGTCCGTTCAGATGATCTCGCATATGAGAGGTTCCTGACGAATGCATGGCAAACTTGAGATCATAGCCGAGCTGCGCCGTCATCGTGTTGAAGCGTGAGGGTTCTGCATCATCCTTCAACCATCCCCACCAACGGCCGAACGGGATCATTGTAATGCCATGCACCGCGATGTGAGCCGTATGATGGATATGGACCTGATCAAGGCCCGGCAGGATCACCATGGCACAAGCCGACATACAGGGGCCGGCAATCACTGCAGGCTCACCACGATTGTCGAGAATGGTGCTCATGCCACGCGCTGTTGCGACATTGCCGCCAGGGCTGGTAATGATAATACGGCTTGCATCGGCTAGCGTGTTGAGCTTCAGAAACTGCTCTGGAAAGATCGCGGCGTTATAGCAAATGACATCCGTGTTCTCGATGAAGTCGACACCGGGCTGTTCGAGACATTTCTCAACCAGCGCGTCCGTCATCCGGTCAGGCTCGTCGAATTCCATCTCTGCCTGCGCGCCAATTCCCGCCAGAATCAGGAAACAGCAGAGCAAGAATTTCAGACAATTACGCATGAGACGGAACCCGGTTGGCAAACTCGACAGACCATGAGCATACGGCATCCTTGTGCAAGGTGAAGTCGTATTTTACAGCAAACCGGGGGCAGTCGGGAAAACAGTCGCATATGATCAAAACCATAGTATTTGTAAAACGCCGGTCCGGCACCTCATTCTACCAGTTCTGCCGATATTGGCTTGAAACCCACGCAGCGATAACAGCCGAATTACCGGGGCTGCGCAGCCTGCAATTCAATCTGGTCCGCCCAGAATATCAACGCGGACAAACAGACTGGGACGGCGTTTCGTGTGCGATCTTCGAGAATGAGCACGCTATGGGGTTGGCTGCGCGGTCAGAAGCCTTTCAGGAGATGCTGGCCGATGAAGAGAACTTTGTCGATACATCGCGCCGGTCACCTCTGATTGTCGATCCGCTCGCCCGCATGGGAACCATGCCAACCCGTCCAGGCGGCAGCGCAGAAACGGTGAAATCCATGACACCGGTCTGGCGTCAGCCCGGCGTAACCCGCGAAAGCTTTGCCCATTACTGGCGCGAAGCCCATGGCAAGCTTCTCTGTAATTTGCCTCATCTGCGCGCCCTTGTTCAGAACACGCCGCGCCTTCGGTCGATGCGCCATACGCCGTGGTGCGATGGGGTCGCCGAGTCCTGGTGGGATACCTATCAGGGACTTCAGCAGGCCTTTCAGTCACCCGCCTATCAGAGCTTAGAACAAGACGAGAGACGCTTTCTCGATCTGACGCGCGGCAATCCTCTGATTGTGCGCGAAGTTCAGATTGTGAGCGAGGGTAAGCTCGTCTTTTAGACTGCTCTGAGCACGCTCATAATGCAGCCGCGCGGGAAGCCATCTTCACCGACTGAGGCTGAATAGACCTTCTCAAACGGTTCGCAGGCACGCCAGCCGTCGTCCATTTCTGCCGCGCCAACTTGTGTGACGACGTCAAACCCGGGAAGAGAGGTGAGCGCATTCCAGTCGGCAGGCCCGTATTCGAGATAGGCTGCCCAGCGGCCTGTCGAATCCTGAATTTTTCGTGTCGCGCCCTCGCCTGCTGGCACGGTGAGGCACAAAAGACCACCCGGCTTCAGCGCCTTGCGGAAGGCAGCCAGTGCATCCCGATCCGCATTGGGTGAACGCTCCGGCAAATCCGCCAGCTCTGTTGGCCGGTCAAAGGCGGTATCAGTTCGGTCTGAAGGCGCATCAAAACCAATATGTTCGAGGGTTGAAATGCACATAATGGCGTCGAACGGATCAGATGAGAAATCCATTTTCCGGACGTCACCGATATGCACCGGAATGTCGAGAATCTGGTCGCGCCAGGCTTCCGGATAGCGCGTTTTCACCCGCTCTGGCTTGATGATGTCCGCGCCTTCAATCTTGCCGCCCTTATCGAGAAAGCCAATCATCAGGCCCAGATAATCCGGGTGGGACATGGCAAGGCCAATATCCAGAACACGGTTCACTTTGGCGAAGGTCTGTGCCGCCCAGGGCGTCTCGACACAGCGTTCAGTCTCGCCCTTGCCATAGGCGCGCGAGGTGAGATCAAACTCTGCGCCATTCAGGACATCGAGAGAGAATTCGATAGTGGGAGAGGTATAGCTCATGTTCATCCCTTTTTGCTCAGCCTTGTTCCTCGCCAAGGCTCGGTCGGCTTGCGCCTGCGCAGTTGCTTGTGTGGTGCCCCACACGACCAAAGGTCGGGCGCAAACGGCCTGAGCGATAAGCGAAGAACAGCCGTTGAGCACTACCCGTTAGAGTCGGCCAATCCGCCTTACTTCCCAGCGCAGATCGACACCGCTTGTTTCCAGAACCCGCGCGCGGACAAGTTCACCCAGCGCTTCGAGATCACTGGCGCGAGCATCGCCTGTATTGATTAAGAAATTACAGTGCTTTTCGCTGACCTGTGCGCCGCCAACGCGTAGCCCACGGCAGCCCGCTGCATCGATCAGTTTCCAGGAGGAGCGCTGGTCTGGCGTGCCCGGCGGGTCCGGGTTTGCGAAGGTCGAACCCGACGTCTTGTCCTTGATCGGCTGGGTCTCGGCCCGACGCGCCTGATGGGCTTCGATTTCAGCCACAAGATCGTCAGGCTCACCAACGCCTGTGCCCTGCAGATGAAGCCCTGTCACAATTACATCGGCGGGCAGATCAGAATGGCGATAGGAGAGCTCAACCGGGTTGTCCTTCGTCTCAGCCAATGGGCCGGAATAGACGATTTTTTCGCCAGCGCGATCAATGGCTTCAATCGAAACCAGAATGTCTTTCAGCTCGCGGCCATAACAGCCTGCATTCGTGCGCGTCGCCCCGCCAAGTGAACCTGGGATGCCGGACAGAAAGCCAAACCCAGACACGCCGACCCTGGCGGCGTATTTCGCAACCGACAGATCAAGCGCGCCTGAGCGGGCAAACAAGTTCAGCGGATCGGTTTGCTCAATCGCCCCCCAATACTTGCCCATCAGGCGCACCACCACGCCTTCAATGCCGCCATCGCGAACGATAACGTTCGACCCGACACCCAGAACTGTCACAGGAATGTCAGCAGGTAAGCCACTCAGAAAAGACGACAAATCGTCTTCATCGTCAGGAAGAAAGAGCACATCTGCCGGACCGCCGACGCGAAACCAGGTGTAAGGAGCCAGCGGCGCGTTCTCGATGAGCTTGCCACGAACGGTGAATTGGTCGGCTTTGAAGTTCATGGTCCTGCTTTAGCCAATATTTGTTCGTCTGGGCAATTCCAATTCAACCCCATCTCACATACCGATAGAAAATATAGGGCACAGCAAGTGAGGGGGCTTTTTATGCCGAAGACGTTCTTCATCAGCTATCGACGTGAAGATGTGCCTGATATCGCCGGCCGGATCTATGACAAACTGATCGGCCAGTTTGGTGCAGAACATGTCTTCAAGGATGTTTATAGCGTCCGGCCCGGCGAGAATTTCGAGCCCGTCATTGCTGAGCGCATCGCACAGAGCGATTATTTTCTTTTGCTGATCGGCCCGAAATGGCTGGAAACGTGTCAGCAAAAAGCCGCGACGAATGCGTGGGACTGGTCTCGCCGTGAGCTGATGATGGCGCTTGAGGCGTCGTCTATTGACGTGATCCCGGTGCTTGTTGGCGGCGCGACCATGCCTGCTCCTGAAGACCTGCCCGAGGACATTCGCGATCTGATGAAGCATAACGTCGTGCACATCCGCCGCGACCCGGACTTTCACTCGGATGTGGAACGCATGCTGAAGGGGTTGGCGATTTCTCCAACCAAACCACAGCCACCTTCCTCAAAAGAAAACATCTCCATACGCAAGAATGGAGAGTTAGGGCTCGAATTCGTGGCTTCAGGAACACCTGACGAGCTCTGGACAGGGCTGCTGGAAAACGAATGCATCGAAAACGATTTCGGATTCAATGGTAAGTCATCGGGCGCGGATTACATAATTAATCCATCGCCCGCAGATTACACAATCAAGCGGATTGGCTTTCCCGATTTCGGGAAAGATACCCCAATCTTTGACCGACGCAGGAATGAAATTGGGGTCATTGTCGGTCTGAATGAGCTCGGCTGGTGCCATTTCGCTCTGGTTTCTCCAAGCAAATCCCGAATCTATGTTTCCTTCCAGAAACAGTCCTTCAACCCGAACGCAAATGACGTCGGAAAAGGTCTCGCGGTTTTTGACTATTTTGGGGAAACCTTTTTCAAACCAAAGCGTCGAAAGTACGGAAAAATCAAAGAAATTCCGCTCAGCTGTAATGTCAACAATAATACGTTTCCGGTGTTCAAGCGGCTTGAAATAGGCGGACTTCTGTGTGTTGGCGATGGAAATTTCAATGATACGAGTTGCATTGCATTTTTAGGTACAGATTCAACTGAGATCACTTACGAACACAAATTCGACCCACATCAAATGATCAAAGCGGGTGCATTAAGTCCCGGAGATCGCATTCTCGCGATTATTCTTGTAGAGACCCTCCCCGACGACCCAATCACCGGAGATTCACGATACGAAGCGCATTTGAAGCTATTTACAACAGGAAACGGTAAAGAAGTGGCAACGGTTTCATTGACCAAAGATGCGTCCTATTTCGACGAATTCGAAGTCAGCTTTGCAGAAAATCAGCACATAGTTGTTAAGACTGGGAAGGAAGCCTGGCGCTTCCGATACTCCCACTAATTCCCCAACTTCCCGGCCAACTGCCCCGCAATTGCCGTGATATCGCCTGCCCCGAGACAGACAATCATATCACCGGGTTCGACCATGTTTCTCAGCGCGGCTGGCAGGTCATCAATGTCGTCCAGCGCTGTGGCCTGACGATGGCCATGAACCATCAGACTTTTAGCGAGCGTCTGATGATCATACCCTTCAATCGGGCTTTCACCGGCCGGATAGACTGGCGTGAGCAGGACCGCATCCGCCTCATTGAAACAGGTACTGAACTCTTCGAAATGCGTTTTGAGTCGCGAGTATCTATGGGGCTGAGCGACGGCGATAACACGCTTATCGCCCTGCATATCGCGTGCAGCCTTCAGCACGGCTTCGATTTCTACCGGATGATGGCCGTAATCATCGATGATCTTCACGCCATTCCACTCGCCAACATTGGTGAAACGGCGTTTTACCCCACCGAAGCGTGAGAGCGAGTCGCGGATACCATCGGCTTCTGCCCCAAGCTCGAGCGCCACGGCAATGGCGGCGAGCGCATTGAGCACATTGTGCCGCCCAGCCATGGGGAGCAGCATGTCGGAAATCGTGTGGGCATTACCAATCCGAGACCGGATGGCGAGGTCAAAATGCACGCCATCAGCGTCAGTCCGCAGATTCAATGCGCGAATATCAGCCTGCGGGTTGAAGCCATAAGTGATCCGGCGGCGGTCAGAGACACGCGCGGCCAGCGACATCACTTCGGGATGGTCGGTACACAGCACAGCGAACCCATAAAACGGAATGTTCTCGACAAAGGTGTCGAACGCAGCACGAAGTTTTTCCATATCGCCATAATGATCCATATGCTCGGGATCGATATTTGTGACGATGGCAATGGTGGATCGAAGCTTGGTGAAGGTGCCGTCGCTTTCATCGGCCTCAACGACCATCCAGTCGCCCGCGCCGAGCTTGGCATTGGAGCCATACGCATTGATGACTCCGCCATTGATCACTGTCGGGTCAATATCTGCGCCATCCAGCAGAGCTGCGATCATAGACGTTGTGGTCGTCTTGCCATGGGTTCCCGCGATCGCGACGGTCCATTTGAGGCGGATCAGCTCGGCCAGCATATCGGCGCGGCGCACGACGGGTATGCCCATGGCGCGTGCGGTGTCGACTTCCGGGTTGCCGCCCTTAATGGCGGTGGAGATCACGACCGCCCCGGCCCCGCGTACATTTTCGGCCTTATGGCCAATATGAACCAATGCGCCCAGGCCCTGAAGCCGCTCGACATTGGCATTGGAGCGAATGTCCGACCCCTGAACGGAGTATCCAAGGTTCAGCATCACTTCGGCGATGCCGGACATGCCAATGCCGCCAATACCGACAAAATGAACGGGGCCAAGATCAAAGGGGGAAGGACTACGCATATGAATTCCGCAACAGAAGGACGGTCAGATCAAAGAGACACCTTGTTAGACCAGTGCGCCCCCTTTCGGAAAGCTTCTCTTTCAAATCTGTCAGAACACAGACGCTTTGGCGGCAATCCGCCGCTCCCGAAAATTCTGCATGACATCACTCAATAATTGGACACGCTCCCGGCATTCTGTTCGCAACCGTGCACATGACAAAAATTTAACACTGAAAATGACGAACTCATCGCAGCCGATATTGATGTTTGCGGTCGTCATGGCATGAACAGACCCTTGTCTGGCTTGTATTGGGGCACGCCGTTCGCGAATTGGGCTGATCAAAGGAAGAACCATGTGGAAATTGTCTGGTGCGATGATCGCATCTCTTATTGTGATTGGTGGAGCGCACGCTCAGGGCATCCAGCAAACCAAAGGTAATTTCGAGGACAAGTTCCGCCAGCTCGATGAAGTTCTTCCAACTCCGAACACCTATCGAACCGCCTCCGGTGCACCTGGCCATGAATACTGGCAGCAGGAAGCTGACTATGTCATCGACGCGACGCTCGACGAAGAAAACCGCCGCATCACGGCAACAGAAACCATCACCTATTCGAACAACTCACCGGACTCGCTGCGTTATCTCTGGGTTCAGCTCGACCAGAATATTTTCCGCACCGATTCCATGAGCGAAATGGCGCAGGATTTTGGTGGCGCCGGTCGACGCGGACCAGCCGTCTCAGCCGGTGGTCTCGACACCCCGACACGCCTCAGCCTTGGCGAACTTCGCCGCCAGCAGGCCCTCGCCGACCGCCCCCTTGGCTATGAAATCAGATCTGTCACGGACGGACGAAACAATCCGCTGAACTTCACGATTGTCGGCACCAATATGCGGATTGACCTGCCGACACCGTTGAAGCCAGACAGCTCAACGACGTTCAAGATCGATTTTGCGTACAATATAAATGAAGATGATGCCGTGTCGGGTCGTTCTGGCTATGAGCACTTCCCCGATGACGAGCGCGAAGGCGGAAACGACATCTTCCTGATTGCGCAATGGTTCCCGCGCATGGCCGTGTATTCAGACTATGAAGGCTGGCACAATAAGGAATTCCTGGGCCGTGGTGAATTCGCGCTCGAATTCGGCGATTATGAAGTGAATATCACTGTCCCGAACGACCATATCGTGTCGTCAACCGGGGTGCTTCAAAACCCAAATCAGGTTCTGACCGCCACTCAGCGTCAGCGCCTGAAAGAGGCTGAGACCGCTGAGCGTCCGATGTATATCGTTACGCCGGAAGAGGCGCTCGCTGCCGAGAGCGGGGACCCGACCGGCACCAAAACCTGGAAATTCAAAGCCAAGAATGTCCGGGATTTTGCGTGGGCCTCGTCGCGCAAATTCGCATGGGATGCACAAGGGTTCGAACAGCCAGGCGCCGAACATGAGACCGTTATGGCCATGTCTTTCTTCCCGAAGGAAGGCGGCGAACTGTGGGAGCTTTATTCCACGGCCTCCGTGATCCACACCATGGATGTCTATAACCGTTTCGCGTTTGATTATCCCTATCCGGTCGCCCAATCCGTAAACGGCCCGGTTGGTGGCATGGAATATCCGATGATCACCTTTAACGGGCCACGCACGGAACTGCAGGATGATGGCACGCGCACCTGGACGTTTTCGGAGAAAGAATTCCTGATTGGTGTGGTCATCCACGAGATCGGCCACATCTATTTTCCGATGGTTGTAAATTCGGACGAGCGCCAATGGACCTGGATGGATGAAGGCCTGAATTCCTTCCTGGACAGCCTTGCCGGTTATGAATGGGATCCAGACATCCATTGGAACCGCTCGCTGCCGCGCGATCTCATTCCCTATATGACGTCACAAAATCAGGTTCCGATCATGACTCAGTCGGATTCGATCCCGAACCTCGGATCGAACTCCTATGGCAAGCCTTCGGCGGCGCTGCATCTGCTTCGCGATACGATTCTTGGTCGTGAACTCTTTGATTTTGCATTCCGCGAGTATTCGCAACGCTGGAAGTTCAAACGTCCAACCCCGTCGGACTTTTTCCGCACCATGGAAGAAGCCTCCGGTGTGGATCTCGACTGGTTTTGGCGTGGCTGGTTCTACACCACTGATCATGTCGATATCTCGATCGACACCGTCTACAAGCTACGTATCGATACGAAAGATCCGGACATTGATTTCGCTCGCCGTCGTCAGGAAGATGCTGACAAGCCGCAACGTGTCGGCACGCGCCTCAATGAAGAAGAAGGCATTGTGCCATGGGTGGACCGGTTCCCGGACGTAAAAGACTTTTACGACGAGAACGACATCTACACCGTTACGAACAAGGAGCGGAACGAATACCAATCCTGGCTTGATGGGCTGGAAGACTGGGAACGCGAAACCTTCCTGCGCGCCGTTGAGGAAGACAAGAATTACTATGTTCTCGAATTCTCAAACATTGGTGGCCTGGTGATGCCGATCATTCTCGGACTCGAATTCGCTGATGGCACGTATGAGCGGGTGTATATCCCGGCTGAAATCTGGCGCCGCAATCCGCATAATGTCCGGAAGCTACTCGTTTATGACAAGGAGAAGGAACTCACGCAGGTGACGCTCGACCCTGAGTGGGAAACCGCGGATGCTGACATCAATAACAATGCCTTCCCGCGCAAAATCCTGCCGTCCCGAATCGAAGCCTACAAATCCAGCCCAAGCTTCAGCTTCAAGCGACGCGATATCATGCACGATATCACGACCGAATTGACACCTGAAGAAGAGGAAGGCGAGGAGACTGAGGGCGAAGACGAAGACGCACTCCCTCCGGCAGAGCTTGAGGGCGCTACAGACTAAGCCTCCGACCAGCCTGAAACTGACATCACGCCTTCTCCTTTCATGGGAGAAGGCGTAGTTCTTTGAGAGCCATGAAACATTTCGTCCTGATCCTCTTCACCCTGCTGCTGGCGAGCGCCAATCCGGCGCACGCGCATCCTCGCAAGGAAGCGGAGATCGATATCAGCCTGAACGCAAATACGGGTCAGGTCGAAATCGTGCACCGGTATCGCATGATCGATTCCGAAGATGTGGTTCAGGCGCTCTATGATCGCAATCTTTCCATCTATGACGATGAGGAAGCGCAAGCCTTGTTCGGGGCCTATGTCGAAGAGCGGTTTTCCTTGCGCGAAAATGGCAAACCGGTCGATCTGGAGCTGGTCGGTGGCGAAATCGATGATGGCTATGTCTGGATCTATCAGACCGCAAACCCACTGCCTGAAACTAGTCTGTATGTCTTGCGCGCAAGCCCACTCATGGACGTACATCCAGATCAGGTGAATATCGTGAATATACGGCTGGGCGCTACGCCGCAGACCTTAATCTTCTCTCGCTCCACCCCCTTTGCCACTTTCCGACTGGATGGCGAAAGCGTTTACTGATCACATGCCCGGGAGCTACGTTTACAGCCTATAGGGAAATGGCTAAGTGGGTTGTTTTCGGGGAGGAAATACGCATGCGTCAGATTCACAAAGCGGCTTTGGCTGGTCTTGTCACCGTGTCTGTCATTCTTGCCGTCAGCGCAGGTATGACCATGACCGCACAAGAGACGGATGCGGTGGCGACGAGTGATTTTGTTCCTGCGGAATCAGACTTTGCCTGCATCAGAGACATGCATGCTGTGAGGGGCTTTTACGTCGACAATCTGCTCGGAGATGTGGATGCCACACTTGAGGTGGCAAACTCCGAGACGGGTGGGACCTACCCTGCAGGCACGATCATTCAACTTGTACCAACTGAAGCCATGGTGAAACGCGAAGCGGGCTATAATCCGCTCACGAATGATTGGGAGTTTTTTGAACTCGACGTCGCCGCATCAGGCGCAACCATCCGTGTGCGCGGGAGCGATGAAGTCGTAAATCAGTTTGGCGGTAATTGCCTGGAATGCCACGCCAAGGCTGAGCCGCAATGGGATCTGATCTGCGAACAGACCCATGGATGTGACCCCTTGCCGCTGACGCCCGCTATGCTGAAGGCCATTCAGAATACCGATCCGCGGTGCGAAGCCGTTGAACTGCCTGCGGATCAGCAACAAGCGCTACAAATGCTGCAAGCCTTCCGCGCAGCGAGTGGGCCAAAGGCGGATTAAAGCTCCAGACCTTCCGCCAAATCGGCCAGATCGCTGGATGCAGAATACATCCCAACCGATTTGGCCGCTTCGGCGCGGGCTTTGAGCCCTTCACTGTCTGACAGCCTGTTGGCCAAAATATTGGTCACCGCCTCAACAGAAAGCTGCGCCTCGCTCACCACATCGGCCGCACCCGCAGCAGCCAGTGTCTCTGCATTCCCGGTCTGGTGGTCGTCCATGGCAATGGCCAGCGGGATGAGAATGGCGGGACGTCCAACGACGGCAAGCTCGGTCACGCTCGAGGCACCGGACCGGCAAATCACCAAATGAGACCCAGCCAGAAGTTCCGGCATATTCGAGAAGAATGGCGCGAGCTCGCACTCAATGCCTGCGTCCTGATAGAGCGCTGTAACCTCGTCCAACTGTTCTTCGCGGACCTGCTGGACAACTCTCAACCGGCTCCGCAGCGTGTCAGGCAGTGCGCATATCGCGGGCGGCAAAACCTCGCCAAACAGCCGCGCGCCCTGACTTCCCCCCGTAATGAGGAGCTGGAGCCGATCGTCCGCGCCTGTGGCCGGATATGGCGCGTCGCGAATATCGAGAATTGGCTTTCGGACAGGATTGCCGACCACTTTCATATGCGCGCCAGCGGGAAGTCGATCGAGGCGTTCAAATCCGCAGGCGACAATCTCGGCCTTTTTTGCAAAAAACCGGTTCACCCGGCCCAGCACCGCATTCTGCTCGTGGATAATGATTGGCGTTTTGAGCTGAGAGGCCGCCATCAGGGCCGGAAAGGCCGGATAACCGCCAAACCCCGCCACAAGGTCAGCGCCTTCGGCTTTCAGTTTCTTTTTGGCTTCGCCGATCCCGCTGTAAATTTTCAGGCCAGAGGTCAGCAATTTGTCCGGTCGCTTGGAGGCGAAGGTCGCTGCTTTGACATTGACGATCCAGTCGGCCGGGAAGCCATCTGTGTAGCGCCGTCCGCGATCGTCCGTCATCAGGCCAACACGCCAGCCACGCGACTTCATTTCCGCGGCAAAGGCTGAAGCCGGGAACATGTGGCCGCCGGTTCCGCCAGCTCCGATAACGACGAGTTTTGATGCGGTCATGAAAGTCCCTCGAGATTGCCCGAGTGATGTTTACCTGATTCCGAGACGAAATTCCGCCCGTTTTCGGGTCAAGGCGAGGCCAAAGCCCAAGGTCAGCGCGGTTCCGATCATGGAGGACCCACCATAGCTGATCAGAGGCAGGGTCATGCCCTTTGTTGGCAGCAGACCGACATTCACACCGATATTGATCATGGCCTGCGCGCCAAACATGAAAAAGAGCGCCGTGCCCGCTGCCCGGACAAATGGATCAGCCCGTCGAGCAGCCGCAAACATGCCGCGCAGCGCGATGACGAGAAAAATGATCAGAAGGCCAAGACAAGCCAGAAATCCAAACTCTTCTCCGGCCACGGAATAGATGAAATCCGTGTGCACGTCGGGCAGGTAATATTTGACCCGCCCCTCGCCCGGACCCACGCCAAGAAGACCGCCGCGAGAAATAGCGTCATGCGCCTGCTGCAGCTGGTAGGAGGCCTGGGACGGATCGAGATAGGTCATGATCCGATAACGCACATGCTCGAACTGAAAGAACATGAGAGCCGCCGCCGCGAGCCCACCGACAAGAAAGAAAGATGCCCAGATGAGCGGCATTCCAGACACGAAAAATGCGACAAGGAAGGTCGCCGTCAGCAAGACCGTCTGGCCGACATCGGGTTGCAGTAACAACAGGCCGATCGTTGGGGCGAACAGGGCAAAGGCAATAATGGCCCAGGGCACGCCTTTCACCTGATTGCGTTGCGCCAGAAACCAGCCCGCGACCACAATCAGCGCAGGCTTCACGAGCTCGGATGGCTGCAAAGAGGCTCCGGCTATATGAATCCAGCGTTGACTGCCTTTAATCTGTGTCCCGATCACTGGAATAGCGGCGAGCAGCAGAAACGACACGATAAAAATCAACAAGGCCAGTCGACGCGTCCAGGCTTCAGACAGGGTCGAAACGCTGAGAAACACGGCAATGCCTGCCATTACGAAAAAGGCATGGCGAAAGACAAAGTGAAACGGGTTTGATATACCAATCCGGTCAGCTGCAGTCGGTCCCGCTGCCATGGCAAGCAACATTCCAGCCGCCAACAGCACCATTACGCCGGTGATGATCCCATGATCCACGGTCCGCCACCATTCGGCAAACCAGGATTTATCCGAACGGGCCAGCGTGGTCATGAAATCGTCGCCTGCAGTTTTTCACTTTCGCTCATCAGGCCTGAGACAAGATGCTTGAAGGCATCGCCACGGTCTTCAAAGTCTTTGAACTGGTCAAAGCTGGCACACGCGGGCGAGAGAAGCACAATCGGGTCTTCATCATCGCAATCGCGGGCATCCTGCAAGGCCTCGGCCACCGCACGGCGAAGAGTTCCGCACTTCAAGTGAGGCACAGCGTCGCCCAGCTCGCGCGAGAACTGAGCTTGCGCTTCTCCGATGAGATAGGCTTTTTCGATATGTCCGAAATATGGGCGCACATCGGCGAGACCTTCAGATTTCGGAACACCGCCACCGATCCAGAAGACGCGTGGATAGCTGCGTAGCGCCTGCACGGCGGCCTGTCCGTTTGTCGCCTTTGAATCGTTGACGAAATTGACCTTACCAACTTTGCCGACGACTTCCTGTCGGTGGGCCAGCCCTGGAAAGCTCGCCATGGCGTCCATGATCACCGTGGCATCTACACCCAGCGCCCGACACGCGGCATAAGCCGCGGCGGCATTCTGATAATTGTGCTGGCCTGGCAGTGTTTTGATTTCCGACAAATCACCGACTTCTGTGGCACGGCCATTCTGACTGTCGAAGAGAACCCCTTCAACGACGCTGATACCGCGACCAAGCGCATATTCGGACGAGACACCTACACAGAGCTGACGCTTTTTAGCAGCCATGCGCGCGAGCATGATCTGGGTGGGCATGGTGTCCATACCGATAATCGCGACGTCGCTGTCCGTTTGATTATCGAAAATCCGGGACTTCGCCTCGACATATCCCTGCATACCGCCATGGCGCTCAAGATGGTCTGGCGTGATGTTCAGAAGTACGGAAACGTCACATTTCAGGCTTTCGATCAGATCGAGCTGATAGGATGACAGCTCCAGCACATAAATCGCGCTGGCATGCAAAGGCGCCATATCCAGAACGCCCACACCGATATTGCCGCCCACACGGGCGTCTTTCCCGGCCTTGCGCAGAATATGCCCGATCAGAGATGTGGTGGTCGATTTCCCATTGGTGCCGGTCACGCCCACAATCTTGGGACGGGCATGCTCTGGCAGCGCATTCACCGCACGGGCAAACAATTCCATGTCGCCAATGATCTCGACGCCGACCATGCGGGCGAGCTTCACCACACGGTGTGGCTCCGGATAGCGGAAGGGAATACCCGGCGAAAGGATCAGCGCCGAATATTGCTGCCAATCGCGCTTATTGATGTCGACAAGATCAAAGCCCTGTTCAGTGGCGCGCTGGCGTGCGGCTTCATTGTCATCCCATGCGTGAACCTTCGCGCCGCCAGCCTGCAGCGCGCGCACGGTCGCCAGGCCAGTACGGCCCAGTCCGAACACGGCAACATATTGCCCGGCAAATTCACGAACAGGAATCACGGCTCCGGTCTACCTCAGCTTCAGGGTTGCAAGACCGATCAGCGCGAGCACCACAGCGATGATCCAGAAACGGATGACAACTGTCGATTCGGCCCAACCGGCTTTTTCAAAATGGTGGTGAATAGGCGCCATCTTGAAGACGCGCTTGCCGGTCAGCTTATAGCTGCCCACCTGTACGAAGACAGAGAGCGCTTCCATCACAAAGATGCCGCCGACAATGGCGAGTACGATTTCATGCTTGGTGCAGATCGCCACCGTACCAATCATGCCGCCCAGTGCAAGTGACCCGGTATCGCCCATAAAGACCTTCGCAGGTGGGGCGTTGTACCAGAGGAAACCGAGCCCAGCCCCGAACAAGGAGCCGAACAGAACGGTGAGTTCTGATGTACCCGGCGTGTTGATCAGATAGAGGTAATCGGCATAGCGCGGGGTTCCGCAAATATAGGCGATTAGCGCGAAGGTGGCGCCGGCAATCATCACAGGCACAATGGCGAGACCATCGAGGCCGTCGGTCAGATTCACGGAATTGGCCGCACCAACCACGACGAAGGATCCAAAAATCGCAAAGCCGTAAATGGTCAGATTGATCAGCACATCCTTGAAGAACGGGACCGTCAGAGAGGTTTCAAAATTGTCCGGGATCAGAACCGGCAGCAGATTTTCAGCTTCACGCAGCAAAGCAGATTGTTCAGCCGCAATCGGCGCATAGCGCGCGACCCAAACCACGGCCACGGCAGCGATTACAAACTCAGCCAGCAGTCGCGATTTGCCCGACAAGCCACCCGCATGGCCCTTGGTTACTTTGGTGAAGTCGTCCAGAAAACCGATCAGGCCGTAGCCGATCGTCACAAACAGCACGATCCAGATATATTCATTGGTGAGGTCGGCCCAGAGCAAAGTCCCAACGGCGATTCCAAGCAGAATGAGGAAGCCGCCCATGGTGGGCGTGCCGACTTTGGTCAGCAAATGGCTTTCAGGACCATCTTCGCGAATGGGCTGTCCTTTTTTCTGACGCCGCCGCAGCCACTTAATCATTGGCGCGCCGATAATCAGGCACAGAATAAAGGCCGTCGCGAACGCCAGTCCCGTCCGGAAAGTCGTATAGTTCAGAACATTGAGCCAGCTATACTGCTCTGAAAATATTGATAATAATTGATATAACATCAGCCGCCCTCTTTGCCGTTTCTGGCAAGTGACCGATCAGCGCTCATCTTCCGGAGCGCATCAGCCAGTGCGTGCATACCGGATGCATTCGACCCTTTGATCAAGAGCGCATCCCCAGAAATTAATAAGTTATTAACTTTTATCTGAAGCGGATTTCCTTCGGCCTCCCACAATACATTCGTGTGAGGTTGGAGCGCATCGACGAGTGGCTTCATTCCCTTGCCCACCAGCATGACCCAGGCGGGTGAACAGGCCAGAACCGGCTCTGCCAGCGATGCATGAAGCGCATCAGCATCAGGGCCCAGCTCTTTCATTTCACCAAGGGCAATGATCTTCCGCTCTGCGGGGCGAAGCGCGAAGCCCGCCAGCGCCGCCCGCATGCTTTCGGGGTTTGCATTATAGGCATCATCCACCATCAGCGCCCGACCACCGCAATCAAGGTCAAGCCATTCGGCATTGCCGCGTCCATCAGGCGGTGCATAGCCATTCAGCGCCCTCGCCGCGTCCTGAACAGGAATATCCGAAGCCTTTGCCATCAAGAGCGCGGCTGCGATGTTATCGCCCCAATGCTCGCCGGTGGCATTCACGCTCACATCAACGGTCTCGTCGCCAATCCGAAGGGTGAAAATCGTCGAAACGCCATCGCTTGAAGACCCGACGCTGAAAGCGTCATCGTGCTCGCCGCCAAAAGTGAGAACACGACCGCCCGGGCAGTAATCAAGCGCCACATCGCGCAAAAAATCGAAGAATTTATCCTTGCCGGGTAGAATGACAAAGCCATTTGGCTCGAGGCCTGCAAAGATAGCGGACTTTTCACGGGCAACCGCCTCTTCCGTCCCCATGCCTTCGAGATGGGCCGCCGCGATCTTGGTGATCAGCGCAGCATGCGGTTTTACCATGAGCGATCTTGGGTAAATCTCACCGGGTGAATTCATCCCGATCTCAAACACCGCGCGTTTGGTGTCGCGTGGCATGCGCGCCAGCGTCAGCGGCACACCCCAATGATTGTTGAAGGATTTGACGTTCCAGTGTGCGGGGCCCGCAGCGCGGAAAATCTGCGCCAGCATTTCCTTCACGCTGGTTTTTCCGACCGATCCGGTGATGGCACAGCAAAAAGCATTCGACCGGTGACGCGAGGCCGACCCCAACTGCTCCAGCGCGATCAGCGTATCCTGGACTTCTAGCGCCGGAACATCATTAATAGGTCGAGAGACAAGACAGGCCCCTGCCCCGGCTTCATAAGCCTGCGGCACGAAGTCATGGCCATCGCGCACATCTTTCAGCGCAACAAACAGATCACCTTTTTGCAATGACCGGGTATCGATCGAAATGCCATTGACCTGCCAGCGCCCTTCGGCCCGACCACCCGTTGCGGATGCAGCTTCCTCAGAGGTCCAAAGCGGTTGGGTCATACTGTGCCCTCCAGATATTTGCTGGCTGTTTCCTGATCGGAGAATGGATGCGTGATGCCAGCAATGATCTGGCCGGTTTCATGGCCCTTGCCAGCTATCAGCAGCGTGTCGCCAGCTGACAGTCTTGAAACGCCTTCCCGGATCGCCTCGGCGCGGTCGCCGATTTCCGACGCATCGGGACAGGCCTCAAGAATGGCTGCACGAATGTCTGCGGGGTCTTCAGAGCGTGGATTATCGTCTGTCACGATGACCTCATCGGCGACTTGGGCTGCGATCTTGCCCATCATCGGACGTTTGTATGGGTCACGATCACCGCCGCACCCGAAAATGACGATCAGCTTGCCAGCCGTGTGCGGACGCGCAGCGCGAAGAAGCACATCAAGCCCGTCAGGTGTATGGGCGTAGTCGACAAAGACCGTTCCGCCGCCAGCTTTCTCGCCGACAAGTTCCAGCCGGCCTTTCACGGTGACGAGCTTTTCTATGGCCCGGAAGACGCTTTCAGCGTCAGCACCCAGGCCAATGGCAATGCCCGCTGCCGTGAGGGCATTCAGGGCCTGAAACTCGCCAATCAGAGGGAGGGCAATTTCGTGGGCCGCGTCCTGATAGATGACGTCGAGCATCTGACCGGTGGCGCGGGGACTAAGCTCGCGGATTTTGAGATCAACGCCGCGCCAGCCGACCGACAGAAGCTTTAACCCCGCATCGCGGGCCGCGCCTTCAAAGACTGGAGTTTCGGGACTGTCGGCGTTCACGACGGCAATTGCGCCAGGCTTTGCCAATCTGGTAAAAAGCTCAAGCTTTGCAGCGCGGTATTCATCAAAGTCCGCGTGATAGTCGAGATGATCCTGGGTCAGGTTTGTGAAGGCGACCGCCGCAAAATTCACACCATCCATACGGCGCTGAACGATGCCGTGAGATGAGGCTTCCATACCGAGATGAGTCACCCCGCCCTGTGCAATCGAATCGAGATTTCGGTGGATGGCGACTGGGTCCGGCGTTGTGTGACCAAGATCAACACTCCCCTGCGGCCCGACAAGGCCCAGCGTGCCAAGGCTTGCGGCTTCAAGACCCATATCGGCCCAGATCTGACGCAGAAAATCGACCGTCGAGCTTTTGCCGTTCGTTCCGGTGACGCCCACAATATTGCCCGGTTGGCCGCTATAGAAGCGGGCAGAGGCCATGGCCAGTGCGCCGCGCGGCTCTTCGGCCTCGATCACTGGCACTGTGACGTCCGCGACAGGCCCGTCTGCCAGAATGGCGACAGCGCCTTTCTCAATCGCTTGTGGGATGAAGGTCCGGCCATCCGCCGCCACCCCTTTGAGTGCCGCAAACAGAAATCCCGGCTCTACGGCGCGTGAATCGGCCGTCATCCCCGTTATCTCCACATCTGCGGAGACATTCTGCCCCTCGAACAGATCCCCTAATTTCACAATGACCTCCTGTCCGAAACCGAGCGAACATTTGTCCGGATTGGCTTCAGATCCTCGAAATACGGCATCACATCCAGAATGGGCGCGATCCGCTCAATCACACGACCCACTGCAGGTGCAGCAGAAAAGGCTGCGCTTACCGCGCGTCCGTTTTCATCGGTCGGTTCATCGAGGACAATCAATATGGCGTATTTCGGGTCATCCGCAGGGAAGACAGCGGAAAAGCTGGTCATATTTCGGTCGGCATCATACCCGTCAGGACCGGGCTTTTCCGCGGTGCCGGTTTTGCCCGCGACACGATAGCCCGGAACATCTGCGCTCTTACCTGTGCCTTCGGTCACGGCAACACGCAGCATCTCAACCACCACCTGCGCGGTCGGCGAGGACATCACACGCTCAGGCACACGCGGCTCGGCAAGCGGATCCTGTTCCTTCAGAATTGTCGGCGGAATATAGTCGCCGCCATTCGCGAAAACCGAAAACGCCGACGCGAAGGCGATCGGAGACACCGCCAGGCCATGCCCGAAGCTCACGGTCGCAGTCGTCAGGTCCGACCATTGATCCGGCAGGAGCGGATCCGCACTGCCTGCCACCTCAACAGGCGACGCCTCAAGCAGTCCAAGATTGTCGAGAAAGCGCTGCTGACGCTCGGCGCCAACACGTAGACCAATCTGCACCGTGCCAATGTTTGATGAGTGCGCAACAATATTGGTCGGCGTTGCCCGGCTACCATTCGGCAGCGGGTGATCGTCATGAATGGTGAACCGCCCGATCTGGATTGGACGACGCACATCAAAATTTTCCCGTAGCGTCAGCTCACCAAAATCAATGGCGGCAGACACGGTCAGCGGCTTGAAGACGGAACCAAGCTCGTAGACGCCGCCCGTCGCGCGATCAAACCGCGCCTCTGACGTCGAATCCTGAGGTCGGTTCGGATCAAATGCCGGCCAAGACGCCATGCCGAGCACCTCTCCCGACCGCGCATCCATCACAACCCCGGCGCCGCCCTTAGCGCCTGTTTTCACGGCCGCCGAATTAAGCTCTGCTTCGAGGCTGTATTGCACGCCGGCATCAATAGTCAGCTGCACCGGCTCCATGCTGGTGCTGAGCCGGTCTTCCAGTGTGTATTCGAGCCCGGACAGGCCATTGCCATCGACATCAGTGAAGCCGAGCACATGCGACGCGAGACTGCCTTTCGGGTAATAGCGGCGGGATTCTTCCCGGAAACCGAGACCTTCAAGACCGAGATTGAACACAGTTGTGCGTTCTTCTGCCGTGAGGCTTCGCTTCACCCAGACAAATTGCCGGTCGAGATCAGACAGACGCCTGTAAAGCGTATCAAAATCCAGCTCAGGAAACACAGAGACCAGTTCACCGGCGACTTCGGACGCATCCCAGATCGCGGTCGGATCGGCATAAAGCGAATAGACCGAAATTGAGGTAGCCAGGCGCTCACCATTTCGGTCGAGCACATCAGCACGTTTGAGCTGCGGCGCTTCTCGATTGGCACGCTTTGCAAACCGGCCATCCGCGCCATCGCCGGTCAGCGCGACAACGCCGCCCTGAATGCCTACTGCCCCAAAGGCCAGGCACAATGCGCCAGCAACAAACCGGGCCCGGAAAGGAGACGCATTTTCGCTTTCGAGAATGCTGGACATTATTCCGCTTCCTCTCGCGACTTCAGACTTCCGAAATAGGCGTCAGCGCCTTCGAGCGAAATCATCTGGCTGGAACGGGCCGGATGCATATCGAGATGCTCTGAAGCGAGGTCAGCAATGCGCGCCGGGCTGGTCAGCGATTCATACTGCTTTTCCAGGCGATCGATATCAGAGCGGATATCCGCAATTTCTGATTCCAGTCTCTCAATGCGATGACGGCTGTCGCCAGCACCTGACTTGGCCTGAAACATCCCGACAGCGAGAAATCCAGCAATGACGATACCCAGAAGCATAATGTATTTATTCATCAGGCAAACTCCGTCAGGTCCGGCAGATTGACCGGAAGTTCGATTTCAACGTCCCAGGCCGGGCTGTCTGTCCGGATTCCGGAGCGCAGGCGAGAAGAACGGGCGCGAACATTCGTCGCAATTTCTGCAGTGTCGGGCGCAGTAACACGCCGCAGCGTTTCGAAACTGGGCGCAGGGCCGGTCTGCTCGACTTGCGGCATAAACCGAGATCCCCCTTCAGTTTTGCCCGAGCGATCCGCAAAGAAGGTTTTCACCATGCGGTCTTCAAGCGAATGGAAGGTCACGATGACGAGACGTCCACTCGCTTTCAACGCGCGCTCTGCCGCACAAAGACCGCGCGCAAGCTCGCCCAATTCGTCGTTCACGAACATGCGCAGCGCCTGGAACGTCTTGGTCGCCGGGTGTGTTTTCTTGCCGCGACGGCCACCGACTGCGTTCTCTACGGCATCGGCAAGCTGAAGCGTGGTCTCAAATGGCGTGGCTTTTCGTGCCTGAACAAGGCTGCGGGCAATCCGTCGTGACTCCCGTTCTTCGCCGAGCTGAAAAATGATATCGGCAAGATCGCGCTCATCCGCTGAGTTCACAATATCAGCCGCGTTGGGACCCGTTCGGCTCATCCGCATATCCAGCGGGCCGTCACGCATGAAGGAAAATCCCCGATCGGCCTGATCGAGCTGAAAAGAAGAGACACCCAGGTCGAGCACCACACCATCTAGCTTTGTTTCGGACACGCCTAGCGCGAGTCTGTCCAGATCGCCAAAGCATCCTGGCAGCAGGGTGAAACGATCGCCGTAACTGGCGACGATGTCATCAGCGCGCTTCAGGGCGTCAGGATCGCGATCAACACCAAGCACCCGGCAATTCGCCTCGGCCAGCAGGCGACGCGTGTATCCGCCGCCACCAAAGGTGCCATCCAGCAGCACATTGCCCTCAGACGGCGCGAGGTGTTCGACCACATGATCCAGCATGACAGGGATATGGCTCATGAATTGCCTCCCCATGTCTTGCCGTCACGCGCTTCATAGTATGGCTGGATCAGCGCATCCTGATTGTTGATGGCGTGCTCGCTGTGATCGGCGTCGAAATTCGCATAGCGTTCGGGGTTCCAGATCTGAAAGCGATCCATCGCGCCGACGAACAGAAGGTCTTTTTCGATACCGGCCTGGGTCAGCAGCATGGGCGGAATTACGGCGCGCCCGGCCTGATCCATCGTGATTTCACTGGTCTTGGAGAAAATCGCATTCACAAAGGCGACACGGTCTTTGGAGTTTGGCGGCAGATTGTTGAACAGGGTGACATGCTTATCCATCAACTCCTGCCCTCCGCCCTCAAGGCAGCCAGCACCTGAGGAGTCCGGATAGAGGAAGAATTTCTGAGCGCCTCCCAGGAGTGCACGGAAGCTCGACGGGACGAGAACCCGTCCGCGCGCATCAATACTCCCTTCAAAGGTAGACAGAAACATTTCCAGCCCACAGCAAACACCAACCCATTCTGGGAAATCTCTATGAAGATTGGGATAACATGGGCAGAATTGGGCAACAATGGGATTACGCCCCCATTCACAGCTCAGGCGCATACCGCCAGCAAACAAAACACGAACAATATAGGATTATAACGGGATCAGATTACATCTGAGGAAAAGCCCGTTTTCACTGCGACATCAGTATATGATGTCCGCCCACCCTAACCCACACAAGATATAGTGAATCTTCAGGGACGACTGTCTTTTTCCCCAGATGGTTAAAGAAAAATGTAGGCAGAGAGTAAAAATTTCATTGAGATCTGCCCGGATACGCACGAAGGAGACAGAAAAAGCCACAAAAGCTCGCACCCGGCCCAAATCTGCCCAAAGCAAATAAATGGGCAAAAATGGGATCAGATGGCCTGTAAGCCGGGTTCTGTCCTCCAATAAATTGGAGTGGCGACCATTCCTCTGGGATGATGATTGCTCATCACCTCACGCGACCGACCCGGAAGACGGTGTGCAGACGCACCCTGTGCCTTCCCTATTTGGTCTTGCTCCAGGCGGGGTTTACCGTGCCGGTTCTGTCGCCAGTCCCGCGGTGCGCTCTTACCGCACCCTTTCACCCTTACCGCGCCGAAACAGGCGAACCTGCATAGGCGGGCGGTTTGCTTTCTGTGGCACTATCCCTCGGCTCACGCCGGGCGGGTGTTACCCGCCGCCTTGTCTTCATGGAGCCCGGACTTTCCTCCAGCCAGGCCTTACGACCTGACCAGCAGCCGCCCGGCCATCTGATCCGCGCCGGTGATACCTTAAAAAAACAAGATATTCTACTCACTGGATTGTGAGAGAGGTCAGCAATTACTCACTTGTTTCAGCGCAAGTCGTACCTACAATACTGCTATGTCAATAACTCTAGAAGATCTGAAAGCGATAGGCAGCCGGTGCGCCGGCGTCAGAACGCTGATGACCGCCCGGACGGTTGCTCGTCTGTTCGACCAACAAATGAAACAAGTTGGGCTGACCGGCACACAATTTACATTGCTTGTCGCGATCGGGTCCCGGCAGTTCGGCTCTATATCTGAGTTAGGCCAAACGCTCTGTATTGAGAAATCCACCCTGTCCCGCAATCTGAGACCATTGATAGAAGATGGGCTGATCGAACGCGATACCAAGTCGACGGGTCGCGCTATCGTGCATCGCCTGACATCTGAAGGTGAAGCGCGTCTCAAAGCGGCCTATCCAATCTGGCAAGGCGTTCAGGACGGTCTCGAAGACAAGCTGGGCGTGGACGAGGTCCGTGACGGATATCGTTTCATGGCCAAGCTGCGCCACGCCGCAATGGCCTGACGTCCAACAAGTCTGATGAAAATTCTCAGGACGTGCTGATTGTCTGTTCGACTGATGCACTCGACGAGGCTGACGATTCCTCGAGCTTGTCGACCGACATGAAGAAGACAGCTGCGCCAACGCCCATCACCGCGATGAAGACCGCCGCAGCAGGCTTGTCTTTCCGAACCAGGAAGTAGAACGTCACAGCCAGCATCAGATTGGCGATGATCACGAACCATAAGAACAGATCATTCGTCAGCGGATTGATGAAGGGCTGGCTTGGATCCACCAGACTGCCCAGCATAGGCAGACCGACCGCAAGATCGATCGAGATAACCAGGCCGATAAAGGCTTTGGCCAAATCGCTGAACGTATCGAAAATGGCTGAGGCCACGGTCAGAACCTTATGGCTCAGCGCGAACGCATATTCACGCCCCGCGATCAGACCGAGGAACACCCAGGTCGTACTCATCGGCAGATCATTCAGCTCTTTGAAGAAGAACAAGAGCGTGGCGTAGAGGAAGTCAATAATCGTCGCCGACCGGATGTCTGTGACGTTTGACTTGGTCTTGAGAATTTTCTGAACTGGCCCACCCTGATTGGCGAAGGTGAAGCCCAGCAGAATCATGATCGCGATCATTGCGCCAAAGCCTTGGATGGCGGTCAGTTCACGCGGCAGGAAGACGAAAATATTGGCGAAATCCTGAATGAGCCAGACTGCCCAGAGATAACCCGTTGTGACCCATTGAACGACAACCCAATACATTGACCGCGAATGGCCAAAGCAGAATGCAATTGCCACCAGTTCGGCCAACACCGACAGGCCAACGCCAGTCAGCGCCGTTTCAAGCGTGTCAATCGTCCCGAACACATAGAGTTGCGACATAAAGAACGCCGCGCCGACCGCCGCGATAATCCCGTATGGAATAACGGCGTCGATCGGATGGTCTTCAAACCATTTTTCAAGTGTCCGACTGACGATCAGATAAACCACACCGCCTGTCAGGAAAGCCAGACCGTAGCCAAAGAGGGATTTCTCGATCATGGAGCCAAGACCGCCAATCGAGGCGAAAATCGTCAGCACCATGAAAGATGTCGAAACCGGTATACCCACACGCGTGATGATCAACAGGACGAGCGGTGGCAAACAGTGATACCACTGAACCGTTATGGGCGGGTATTTCGACTCATTTGAAAGGCGGCCATATGACGGGTCGCCGCCATTGATGATCCAGCCATAGACAAAGGTCAGAACCAGAATGCTCGCCGCAAACCCGAACAATATCGTCCAATGAAGTCGCTTGTTTGAATTGATGAAGGTACCGAGCGTCTGAAGCGCATCATTTCCAACAACCGCATAGGCGGCAAACAGAAATCCAACCAGCGCGAAGATTTCAATCCCGGCAATCGACATACTTCACACCCTTGGGTTTCCCAAACTCGTTCCCGATGGCTATCCGAACACTATGACACTTTTGATACAAACCAGGGTTTGATGTGCCAAAAAATGCCGAAAGTCTCAGGCGCGTGATTTCCGTACCGTGCGTGTGACATGTTTGCCAATGGGAGACCAGCCAAGGGGGGGGGG